>ERZ888423.461-NODE-461-length-41270-cov-10.278224_pt1 | contig 41270 bp, 37 predicted proteins | sample MGYA00520523_ERZ888423 | MGnify/ENA primary metagenome ERZ888423 (study PRJEB32303, sample SAMEA104408611) | aquatic metagenome | biome: Brackish water; feature: Pelagic; material: water | place: Baltic Sea | collected 2014-06-08T10:24:00 | depth 30,27 m ... | reverse complement strand
AGTTAGCCTGCTTTCGCTCCCACATGTGTCACTTAATGCCCATTTTTACAAGCGGGTTATTAAGAGCACGGTTGGCACTGGCAGAGCAAAACCGGTTGAGGCGGGCAGGGTGAGAAATTAGCGCCTGTGCACGGCTTTATTGCACAATTCACTTGCTGGTCGAGCTTCCCCTTACCCCAGACGGACTTAGCCTACTGGCTCAGTGATAGGTATGCCAAGAGCTGTTGGAATGCCCCCACTGAAGTGGTCCACCAATTGGGATATGATTATCCCGTTTTAGGAGGACTAAACGATGGCTGGAAAACGAGAGAAACCAGAAGATATTGTGCTAAAGCTTCGGCAAGTTGAAGTTTTGCAAGGGCAGGGAAAGTCAGTTTCCGAGGCTGTTCGGCAAATTGGCGTAACAATTCAGACCTACTATCGATGGCGCAAAGAGTATGGCGGCATGAACCGCGATCAGCTCAAACGGCTGAAGGAGCTTGAGACTGAAAACCAGCGTCTCAAGCGCGTCGTGGCGGATCTGTCCTTGGACAAGATGATCCTCACCGAGGCCGCACGGGGAAACTTCTAAGCCCTTCCCGTCGCCGTTTGTGCATTGATCATGTGCGGCAAACCCTCAGCGTATCTGAGCGCAGGGTTTGCCGCACACTCGGCCAACATCGTTCGACGCAGCGCAAGGTGCCATGTGGCCTGCCTGATGAAGAACGGTTGACCGAGGATATTATCGCGCTGACGAAAGATTTCGGACGATACGGCTATCGTATGATCACGGGCATGCTGAATAACAGCGGCTGGCACGTAAATCATAAGCGCGTAGAGCGGATTTGGCGACGGGAGGGGCTGAAAGTTCCACAAAAACAGCCCAAGAAGGGTCGGCTTTGGCTGAACGACGGGTCTTGCGTGCGATTGCGGGCCGTGCGGCCAAACCACGTTTGGTCCTACGACTTTGTTCAGGATCGCACCCATGACGGGCGTGTCTTTCGCACGCTGAATATCATTGATGAGTTCACGAGGGAGGCGCTGGTGATTAGGGTTAAACGCAGGCTCAATTCAACGGATGTGGTCGATGCTTTAACCGATCTCTTCATTCTACGAGGCCCGCCAGAGTTCATAAGATCCGACAATGGCGCGGAATTTATTGCCAAGAAGGTGCGTGCCTGGATTGGGGCCGTCGGCGCTAAAACCGCGTTCATCGCCCCAGGATCACCATGGGAAAACGGCTACTGTGAGAGTTTCAATTCCCGCTTCCGCGACGAGCTGCTTAACGGCGAGGTATTCTATACCTTACGCGAAGCTCAGATCCTAATCGAGCGTTGGAGGCATCACTACAACACAGTCAGACCGCATAGCGCGCTGCGCTACCGTCCGCCCGCGCCAGAAAGCATGATGCCGATAGACCAGAGGCCGACCATTCATTAACATTCAAACTGGACCACCCGATGGGGGCACTCCAGAAATCCTGTTCGCCGTCGTTATCTTTGGCCTTGCCGCCGCCGGGCTTGGCCTTGGGCTCGCGTTCGGGCGTGGACCGGCACGGACAAGTTGTGGCGCGTCTGCGGGGCTACCCGAAGGGCGCTGTTCTGACTGCCCATTACGTCGCAAAACACGGCCAGTCGAGGAGGCAGGGCAATGACGCAATACCGAGTTGCCGAAATCGTTCGCGACGACGTCCCGACTCTGACACCCGAAATGCCAATCCGGCGCGCAGTCACAGAGCTGGTCCAAGCGCGCGCCGCCGCTGCTATTGTTATCGGCGACGATGGCGGTCTTGTTGGTCTCTTAACCCAAAAGGACTGTTTTCAGCACGCTCTTAAGGCGAGTTACTATCAAGAGTGGATGGGCAGTGTTGCCGATCAGATGTCACGCAACGTGATCTGCGTCGACAAGAATGACGACGTTGTGAGCGTTGCCGAAAAGTTTCTATCGTGCCCCCACCGTGTCTTTCCGGTCCTTGATGGGGCGAAAGTCATCGGGCTGGTGCACCGCTCGGATGTGCTTACCCTGCTGATCCGCATTGGTTGAGCGTGATAAGCTGAAAATTGGACACCCGTTTGCCAACGTTGGCAGCTTGGATCGTCCGCGCGATGCAGATACGATCTTTCTAGACGAAAATTCTCGACTTTAGATGTTATCTCGCATTTGGCGTGGTATGTCTGGCGCTTGGACGCCATAAAATCAACTGGATGGGTCGCCAATCTTGGCCCGCGCTAAGGCAGTCAAAGGACTTCAAAACAATATGTGCCCAGCATCACCGGCCAAAGGAAACGATCGCGGATTTATTATACCGATCGGCGGTGGCGAGGACCGTGTTAAGGAAATGAAAATTCACCGCAAGTTCGTCGAGCTTTCGGGTGGCGCGGACGCCTATATCGTTGTGATCCCGACAGCCTCGATGCTTGATGAAACTGGCGAAGACTACAATCGCATCTTCTCTAGTCTGGGTGCCGGCAAGGTTGATTTCCTTCCCATTACGCGCCGCTCGGATTGCGAGAACCCCGAATTTGCGCAGATGCTGGATAGTGCCACCGGTATCTTCATCACGGGTGGAAATCAGCTGCGTCTGTCGGCCATTTTGGGCGGGACACTGCTAGTGACCAAGATCAGGCGGCAAAACGCTGCCGGTGTTCCCGTCGCGGGCACCTCTGCGGGGGCGTCCATCATGTCAGAACACATGGTCGCTGGTGGCCAAGGCAACGAATCCCCGGCCGAAGGTGCAGTTACGCTGTCACCGGGTATCGGGCTGACGAACGCCGTCATTATTGATCAACACTTCACCCAGCGAAATCGGTTGGGTCGCCTGCTAACTGCATCATCCTTCAATCCGTTTCTGATCGGCCTTGGTATTGACGAAGACACCGCCGCCTTCATTGATCCCAACGACGTGTTGGAAGTGGTCGGGAGCGGCACGGTTACTGTTGTCGACGCCAGCAAGGTGACCCACTCGTCAATGTGGGACGCCAAGCCGGGCGAGGCGCTCAGCCTTTTGGGCTTGCGACTTGACGTCTTGGGCGAAGGCTGTCGATATGATCTTAAGGCACGCGTTGCTTATCCGCCGGACGCGCATTTGGCGCTTTGCGCTTTGCCAGTCACAAGCGTCTAGACCACCGCATCGTCGCGGAACACTCACAATCAACGAGGTCACCATTTGAAAATAGTCTCATCCAATGTTTTTGTCGGCCCAAACGTCTGGGCGGGTTTTCCTGTAATTCGGCACGTCATTGATCTGGGGGTATTGGAAGACTGGCCCTCTGCAAAAATCGGATCTGATTTCGTTGAAGCACTGATTGCCGCCTTGCCCGGACTATCGGACCACGGGTGCTCTTATCGCGAAACAGGCGGATTCTTGCGGCGGTTGCGCGAAGATGAAGGCACTTGGATGGGCCACATTCTTGAGCACTGCGCAATTGAGGTGCAAAATGTCGCCGGGTCCGATGTGACCTTTGGGCGGACACGCGGCACTGGCGTTCATGGGCAATACAATATGGTTTACGCCTATCGGCAGCGCGATGTGGGATTGGCGGCAGGCGAACTGGCGCTGCGGTTGCTGATGCATCTTTTGCCAAAGTCGCTGCAAGGTCAGGCCGAATATGACTTCGACCCTGCCTTCGATTGGCAGGCCGAATTGCGCAGTTTTGTCCTGCATGCCCAGCGCAAGGAATTCGGCCCGTCAACGGGCGCTTTGGTGGCTGCCGCCCAAGACCGCGATATCCCTTGGATAAGGCTGAACGAAGGATCGCTCGTGCAATTCGGGCATGGCAAATATCAGCGGCGTATTCAGGCCACCATCACATCCGAAACCCGCCATATCGCAGTGGAGATTTCCTGCGACAAGGAAGACACGCATAATCTGCTGAACGATCTTGGCCTGCCCGTCCCGCAGCAGCGTATCGTCTACACCCCCGAAGAGGCAGTTCAGGCAGCCCACAAAATTGGCTTTCCTGTTGTGGTCAAGCCTTTGGATGCCAACCACGGTCGCGGCGTTTCCATAAATCTGCTAAAGGATGAAGCGGTCAAAGCCGGATTTGCCGAGGCCGAGGTTCATTCAAAAAGTGCGGCCATTCTGGTCGAAAGCTTTATTACTGGCTTTGATCACCGGATGCTGGTCGTGAATAACAAGTTGGTCGCGGTTGCCAAACGCGTGCCGGGCCATGTCATCGGCGATGGCAAGCATAGCATTTCAGACCTTGTGGATATCACCAACGAGGATCCGCGCCGCGGAATTGGACATCAAAAAGTCCTGACCATGCTTGAGATCGACAATCAGGCGAAACGTCTGATCGCCGACGCGGGTCACACCACCGATACTGTCCTAGATGCGGGGGTGGTGTTCTATCTGCGTGCGACGGCCAACCTGTCAACTGGCGGCACGGCGGTCGACCTCACGGACGTCGTTCACCCCGATAACCGCGACATGGCAGAACGCGCGATCATGGCTGTAGGATTGGATGTTGGCGGTGTCGATTTCCTGATCGACGATATCACCAAGTCCTACAAGGACATTGGCGGCGCGATTGTCGAAGTGAACGCGGCCCCCGGCTTTCGGATGCATGTTGCCCCCTCGGAAGGTCAATCGCGTGATGTCGCCGGAAATGTCATCGACATGCTATTTCCGCATGGACAGCAAAGTCGGATTCCGATTGCGGCGATCACCGGCACGAATGGTAAAACAACGACCTCGCGGATGCTGGGCCACATCATGAAGACCAGCGGCAAGATCGTTGGCATGACCTCGACCGACGGCGTTTATGTCGATGGCAAGCTTAGCGTCAAAGGCGACATGACTGGCCCGAAGTCCGCGCAAATGGTGCTGCGTGACCCCACAATCGATTTCGCCGTTATGGAAACCGCGCGTGGCGGTTTGGTGCGTAGCGGACTTGGCTTTCAGCATTCGGACGTTGCGGCCTGCTTGAACGTATCTGCCGACCATCTGGGTTTGGGGGGCATTGAAACGGTTGAACAACTTGCCGTCGTCAAACGTGTTGTCATCGAAAGCGCGACGCAAACCGCTGTGTTGAATGCCGATGATATTGAATGCTTGAAAATGGCCGACTACGCCGAAGTGGATTCAATCTTTTACGTGACGGTCAATCCCAGTCACACGCTGGTCAAGGAACATATCAAAGCAGGTGGCAAGGCAATCGTGCTGGAACAGGGCATGAGTGGTGACATGCTAACGATCTATGACAACGGCTTGCATATGCCCGTTTTGTGGTCACATCTGATCCCTGCGACCCTTGAAGGCAAGGCAATGCACAACGTTCAGAACGCCATGTTTGCGGCGGCAATGGCATACAGTTTCGACGTTGATCTGGACAATATCCGCATCGGCCTGCGAACCTTCGACACCAGCTACTTTCAGGCTCCGGGCCGGATGAATGTGTTTGATGAACACCCCTTCAAAGTGATCCTTGATTACGGCCATAATCCAGCGGCCTTGGGCGCAATGGCAGGGCTTGTCGATCGACTTGATGTCAAGGGACAGCGCATCGCTGTGCTATCAATACCTGGCGACCGCCGCGACCGCGATGTCGCTGATGCCGCGCGCATTCTGTCGGGACACTTTGACCATTATATCTGCAAAGCAGACGATGATCGGCGCAAGCGCGGCGACGACGAAATCCCGCAAATGTTCAAGGCTGAGTTCCTCAAGAACGGAATTTCCGAGGATCAAATCTCGGTCATTCCAAACGAGGAAGACGCTGTGGCAGCAAGCCTTGATATGGCAAAGCAGGGTGATCTTGTGATCATTTTTGGAGACAATAGCCCGCGCTGCTGGAAACAGATCATCTATTTCAACGTGCCTGAACAGGCTGGCCACATTGCTGCGGCTTCGATTGGCAATCAGGCGCCTGTTCCATTTGAAGATATGGTCGACGGCGATTCAAATATGATACGCGACGCACGCGGTGTGCGACTGGCCCGTGGCGATGTCGAAGACGGCGATTGATCAGGGCAGTAACATGGATCGTATCGAACAGCTTGAAACCGCGCTTGATATCAACTGGGCGCAGGCCAACAATATCCGTATTGATCCGGTTCGCCGATTGACCGGACCGGGCCTTATTTGGGATCTACCCGGCGCAGTGGTTGATGTCTTTTTCGAAGATATCGATGCCGGCACGCTGACGTCTTTGTGGGAAAAGCACGCGCGCCATGTACTGGACGCACTTGGCTGGACGGATGAACGCCTCGTGCATCGTCGCTTTCAAGGGGGCGTTAATCTGGCGATCTCCGCGCCGATGGACCAGCTTTATACGGCGATCTTTGTGGCTCAGACAGCATGGCACTATTGCGCTGCCGAGCTTTTGGACGCCGCGTATATGCCGTTCGAGCAAATAATCAACGATTTGAAAACGGTCATGGCGCAAGAGGCAAATCCGGATTTGATCGCGTTGATCGCTGCGGCGGCGGCACACGATGTGGATATCCTGTGCGATGATGACGAGGTTTCGCTTGGCCACGGGGGCGGCTCTCGGACGTGGCCCATAGCGGGTTTGCCAAAACCGGATCAGGTGCCATGGCCGATCCTGCATGATGTGCCGTTCGCGCTGATCACTGGAACAAACGGCAAGACAACAACAACCCGACTGTGCGCTGCTATTGCCCGCGCTGCGGGCAAGGTCACAGGTATGACGTCAACCGATCATGTGAAGGTCGATGACGATGTCCTTGATCGTGGTGACTATTCTGGCCCAGGGGGCGCTCGGATGGTCCTGCGCGATCCGCGGGTTCAGATTGCCTGCCTCGAGGTGGCGCGTGGTGGAATTCTGCGCCGTGGACTTGCATGCCGGCGTGCGTGTGTGGCGGTCGTCACAAACGTCGCCAAGGACCACTTGGGTGAATATGGCGTGAACACACTAACCGAACTGGCGCGGGCCAAGTTTGCGGTTGCGCGGGGCTTGGCGCCGGATGGCGTGTTGGCGCTCAACGCTGATGATCCGCTCGTGGTGGAGGGCGCGGCAAGCGTCTCCGCGCCGATTTGGTGGTTTTCGCTTGATGCGGCCGCACCTCAGATATTGCAGGCACAAAAGCTGGGCCAGCCCTGTGCTTATCTTGACCAAGGTCAGATGATCTTTTTCGATGGCACCACCACGGCATTGACCCTCGCGGTAACGGATGTGCCGATCACCTTGGCGGGCGCTGCGAAATACAACATCCACAACGCGCTTGCAGCGATATGCGCCAGTAGCGCGCTTGGCCTACCATGCGACGCGATCCGGCTTGGGCTTTCAAGTTTTGTTTCTGACGCCCGAAACAACCCCGGCCGCTTTAATGAATTTCACCACAATGGCGCGCGAATTTTCGTTGATTTTGCTCACAACCCCCACTCTATTTCAGCGGTGTGTGATGCGATGGCGCTGTTTCCGTCCAAACGTCGTTTCATGATGCTAAGCCAACCCGGCGACAGATCAGACCAAAGCACTGCTGACGCGACTATCGCGGCGCTGCAGTTTAAGCCCGACCTGATCGTTATCGCAGAAATCGAGGACTACTTGCGCGGTCGGGCATTGGATGAAACGCCAGCCCTTATACAGACCTCGGCGATTTCGGCAGGCATCAAACCCGAACACATCTCGCATGTCAGTTCCCCATCGATCGGCGCAAAGCAGATATTTGACCAATTGCAGCCGGGCGACTTGGCCCTTTTGCTCGTCCTGTCAGACCGCGAGCGCGTATTCGAGATTTTGGCGAACGCTTAAACGAAACGGTGCTGTCTTTGTTCCGCCTTGGCATTCGCTTGACGCGGCGTTCCTCTCGTCGGGGTGGGCCGTGTTATTCTATGTGAAAAGCAGTTTGCATTAGGAGGCACCCAAACATGATCCTGTTCAGACACCTAAAACCTGCTGCCGGCAGGGCCGCTTAATGCGCTCGTTGCTTACCAAACTGCTTGCCGGTTCGCTGGCCACTCTTGTGACCCTTGCACTGATCACACAGGGGGCAACGCTATGGCTTGAGAGCCGCATTCCGCAGAACGGCGAAATACTCACCATCAATGGCGCGGATGTTCATTATCTGGATCGCGGCACGGGCCAGTCCATCGTTTTGATTCATGGGCTGTCGGGGCAGATGCGCAATTTTGCGCCCGCTCTTGTGGACAGGCTTGCAGTGGATCACCGCGTCATACTTCTCGATCGTCCTGGATCGGGCTATTCAGCGCCCCTCGCGCGTGGGGAGAACCCAATTGATGGCCAGGCTGATGTGGTGGCAGGGCTGATCGCCGCCCTTGACCTTAAGGCGCCATTGATCGTCGGGCATTCGCTTGGTGGTGCGGTCGCGCTGAACCTTGCGCTGAACCATCCTGACCAGATTGGCGGGCTGGCCGTGATCGCACCCGCAAGTCAGCCGCGCGCCAGCACATCGACCGCATTCGCCGCGTTGGGCATTCGCTCGGGTGGCCTGCGCCGATTCGTGTCACTTACCTTCGCGACGCCTTTAGGTCTGATGATTTTTGACAGTTCTGCCAAAGAAGTTTTCGCACCCGAGGTCATGCCCTCGGATTTTGGCACAGTGGGCGGCGGCCTTCTGTCGATCCGACCGCAAAGTTATTTCACGGCCGGTGGCGACATGATTGCAATTGCTGAGGCTTTACCCGACTTGGCGGCGCGCTATGCAACTTTAAATATGCCAGTTGGCATCCTGTTTGGCCGGTCTGATCAAGTGCTTGAACCCGATCAACATGGCAATCTGTTGCGCGATGCGGTGGCGGACGCGACGCTGACATTGATCGACGGGGGGCATATGATTGTTGTTACCGCGCCCGATCAGGTTTCAAGCTGGATTCTGAAACAGGTGACACGACTTGAACAGGCTGGGCTATAAGATGAGTAAGATGGCCCAAATGGATGAGGATCATATTGGCGCAGCATTTGCGCATCAGCGGGCCGGTATGGTGGCGCGCAGGCACACCTTTGGCCTCAGGGAGCGCCGCGTCGCCCTTGACGATCTTGCCACCGCTATAAAGCAAAACGAGGCAGCACTTGTCGCAGCTATGGCCGCAGATTTTGGTAAACCCAAAGCCGAGGTGATCCTGAGCGAATTCATTCCGGCCATGCAAGAAATTCGCCATGCGTCGCGCCACTTGCGCCGCTGGATGCGACCACGCCGTGCCGCACCAACACTGGTCACTTTCGGTACATCGGCGCGTGTGCGGGCCGAGGCCCGGGGTGTTTGCCTTATCATTGCGCCCTGGAATTACCCCTTTCTCCTCGCTATTGGCCCGCTGGTTTCCGCATTGGCGGCAGGCAATAGCGCGATCATCAAACCGTCGGAAATGACGCCGGCCACCTCGGCATTGATTGCACGGCTGGTAAAGGAGACGTTCTCGCCCGACCTCGTGACTGTGATCGAGGGCGGCGTCGACGCGTCGCAAGCATTGCTGGCATTACCCTTTGATCATATCTTCTTTACGGGCAGCCCCGCGGTCGGAAAAATTGTGATGGCAGCGGCCGCAAAAACGCTCGCTTCTGTTACGTTAGAATTGGGTGGGAAATCGCCGACTATTATCGGGCCTGATGCCGACCTAAAGTCGGCTGCAAAGTGGATCGCGTTTGGTAAGTTTTCCAACGCGGGACAGACCTGCATCGCGCCTGATCACGTGTTCGTCCACCGCTCGGTCAAAGACGATTTCTTAGCCGCGCTGAGCGAGCGCATTGCGCGGTCCTATGGCGATGGCAAAAACAGCGCCCATCTTGCGCATATCGTGAGTTATAAACACGCTGAACGACTTGTGGGTCTATTGGATGATGCTGTCAGCAAAGGGGCGCAGGTGATTTTAGGTGGCGACGCACAGGGCCGCAGCATGGCTCCTACACTGATAGAAGCCATCACGCCTGAGATGCAAATCGACCACGAAGAAATCTTTGGCCCGATCCTGCCCGTCGTGATCTATGATGATATCGCAGACGTCATTCGCCAGATTAACGCGCGGCCCAAGCCGCTGGCGCTGTATATCTTCGACAAGCACCGCGGGCGGACTGATGACGTCATCGCTGCCACAAGTTCAGGTGGCGTGGGTGTCAACTTGACGTCGGCGCAGTTCGTTCACCATCGCATTCCGTTCGGCGGGGTGAATGGCTCGGGGATGGGGGCCGCACACGGATATTTCGGCTTTCGCGCCTTTAGCCACCAGCGCCCCGTTCTGACCAATCATTTCTCTGTCCTGTCGCTGATCTTTCCGCCCTACACGGGCCGCGCAAAACGGCTAATTAGCCTGTTTAGGCGCGTGCTGGGGTAAGCCCGATTTTTCAATTCAGTCAGGCACGGCCCATCACAAGACCGCGCGCATGCTGTGGCCAAGACGAAACAGCAAACGCACCTTGGTCACTGCCGCCCCGCCATCCCATGTGACGCGATTGATCGTAAACAAAGCACTGCCTTCCGGGCACTGAAGAAGAACGGCGTCTTCTTGGGTAGCCGAAGTTGCGGCGAAAGATATTTCGCCATGCGTATAAGGGGCGTGCTTGAGGAGCCACTCGTTGGCGCTTACAGTTTCAAAACCCTCGCGCGAAGCGGCAGGAACCACGTTAGGATCAATCCACCGATCCTCGAATGCGTAGGGTGTGCCGTCCGCCGAATGCAGCGCACCAACATGAAGCAAGGGCCGGCCTGCAGACGTTTCCATTGCACTGCTGATCGCCAACGGCGGCACGGCGTCGTGCCGCGTGATCAGCCGATAACTGTAGGTTTGGCCCCGATCTTCGATCTCGGTGCGAATAACGGCAATGTTGAGTGTGGCTTTGGCAACAGGTTGTGTTGCGACCCGGGTTCCGGCCTTGCGGCGGCGGTCCAGCGCGCCGGCCTCAGCCACTGCGCGCAACGCGCGGTTCACAGTGGTGCGCGCGCAGCCAAATTCGAGCGCTAAGTCTGCCTCGTTCGGGATCAGGTCGCCAGGCTTCCATTCGCGGGCATGGATGCGGCGCAGCACTTCGGTCTGCACGCTTTGCCAATTTCGAAAAGTGTGCGTGTTCATATGGCGTCTTTCAATGCGTCAATGGTGCGCTTGTAGGTCGCGATAATGTCGGCGCGCGCGATGTGTTGCCCGCCTTTTACCATGTGACGACCCGCAGACCAAACATCGCGCACTAGCCTGTCGTCGCCTGCAAAAATCCAAGCGTCAAGAGCGGTATCTTGGGCCCGACCCCACATGTGTTCATTGTCCGTATCAAGCGTTAGCATATCAGCCCAATACCCAACTTCGAGCCGTCCGGTTTTGCGCTGCGCAGCTTGCGCGCCACCCTGTAAAATACCCTCTAGCATCCGTCGGCCTGTCGAGTGATCAGACGACGCCAAAGCGGCCCGCGTGCCGTCGCGTAGGCGTTGCGAATAATCCAGCGTGCGCAACTCCTCGCTCAGCGAGATGCGGATGTTGCTGTCAGACCCAACAGCAATTGCGCCCCCTGCGTCTGTCCAACGAACAGCATCGAAAATTCCATCGCCAAGGCTGCTTTCGGTAATTGGGCAAAGCCCGGCGACGGCCCCCGACTGCGCCAACCGGACAGTTTCTCGCGGAGCCATTTGCGTGCAATGAATCAGGCACCAGCGTGCATCCAGTCCCATGTTATCCAGGGCCCATTCAACAGGGCGCGCGCCCAAATGGGCGCACACTTCGTCAACTTCAGGCGCCTGTTCGGCCAAATGCATATGGATCGGACCAGTTGGGAAATGTGCACCGTACGATTTGAGGTTTTCGACGTTGACGGCCCGCAAAGAATGCGGTGCAGCCCCATGCCCTGTGTCGTCAGGTAGCAGCGAGAGCGCTGCGACGGCCCCCTCATGCAACATCTGAAACCTGTCCAGATCATTGCCGAACCTGATCTGCCCTGCGGTCAAATCCCGCCCGTCACATCCGCCAAACTGATAGTGGACAGGTAGCAGACACAGCCCGATTCCAGTTTGCGCTGCAGCCGCGGCGATCCTCTCTGACATCTCGGCAATGCTGTCATAAAGCGCGCCGCTTGGTTGATGGTGTAGATAGTGGAATTCAGCGTTGGTCGCGTATCCGGCTTCAAGCATTTCCATCTGCACAAAGGCGGTAATCGCCTCCACGTGATCAGGGCTCAGCCGGTCAAGGAACCGGAACATCAGCTGCCGCCACGTCCAGAAACTGTCGCTTGGATTCGGCCCGCGCCGTTCGGTCAGACCAGCCATGGCCCGCTGAAATGCATGGCTATGCACATTCACGGGGGCGGGCAATAAAAGATCGCGCCTGTCACCTGCCATCGCAGTATCGGTTTGAACGGCACTGATCCGACCTGTGTCATCAATATCGACACGCACATCTAACGCCCAGCCTGTCGGCAATAATGCGGATTTGGCCCAAACAGTCTGCATCGTGCTCTCGCTTGACAAAAATAATATGTATGCACATAAAACATCAATCGAGATTATTAGCAAGTGAGCCGATACCGATGCTTTTGACCAACGCACAACTTGTAACGTTACAAAACGACGACAGTTTTGGGCTGATTGGCGACGGGGTGGTTGCGCTCGAAGGCGCAAAGATCGCATGGGCCGGAGGGGCGTCGGACTTGCCTGATGCATACCGCGGCCTTGAAATACACGACCTTGGTGGTCGGCTTGTAACACCAGCATTGATTGACTGTCATACCCACGTCGTTTTCGGCGGCAACCGCGCGGCCGAATTCGAACTGCGCCTGAACGGCGCCAGCTATGAACAAGTCGCGAAGGCGGGGGGTGGTATCGTGTCAACTGTTTCCGCAACCCGCGCTGCATCCGAGGATGCCCTGCTTGCCGATGCCCTGACGCGAGTCGACGCAATGATCTCCGAAGGTGTCACGCTGATCGAAGTGAAGTCCGGCTACGGCTTGGACCGCGAGACCGAGTTGAAGATGCTGCGGGTGGCCCGCCAGATCGCGAAAGTGCGTCCGATTAACGTGCGCACCAGCTTCCTTGGGGCCCATGCCGTGCCTGCGGGGTGTGCCGACGCGGACGCCTATATCGACGATGTATGTATCCCCACTCTGCGTGCTGCGAATGCCGAAGGGCTGGTCGATGCGGTGGATGGGTTCTGCGAAGGGATCGCCTTTGATACCGCCCAGATCGCGCGGGTGTTTGCTGCGGCGATCAAATTGGGATTGCCCGTCAAACTCCATGCAGAGCAACTGTCCAATATTGGCGGCACGCAATTGGCCGCCAAATTTGGCGCACTGAGTGCCGACCATGTGGAATATGCCACGGACGCGGATGCGAGCGCACTGGCGGCGTCGGGCACGGTTGCCGTCATTCTGCCCGGCGCGTTCTACACATTGCGCGAGACCCAAAGCCCGCCCATCCAAGCGTTCCGCGACCATGGCGTGCCGATGGCACTTGCCACAGATTGCAACCCCGGTTCGTCGCCGCTGACGTCACCTCTGCTGACCATGAACATGGCTTGCACCTTGTTTCGCATGACCCCGCTTGAGGCGCTTTTGGGCATGACCGCCCATGCCGCGCAGGCTTTGGGTGCACAGGATCGCGGCCGCATTGTTGCGGGCGCGCGCGCGGATCTTAACGTCTGGGACGCCAGCCATCCGGCGGAACTCTCCTATCGTATCGGGTTCAACCCGCTTCATTCTCGCATCTTCAAGGGGTCGCTATGACTGTTATCCTTACGCCCGGCGCGGCAACTTTGGCGCAGTTGCACGACATTTGGTCTGGCCAAAAACCTGTCACGCTTGACCCGTCATCGTACGCTGGCATCAACGCTGCTGCTGCACTGGTCGCGCTAGCCGTTGCGGGCGACGCTGCCGTTTACGGAATCAACACCGGGTTTGGCAAACTGGCAAGCGTCAAGATCGCACCCAAAGACGTGGCTACCCTGCAACGCAATCTGATCCTATCCCACTGTTGCGGCGTCGGCGAGCCGTTGGATGCTGCCACAACCCGCCTGATGATGGTGCTGAAACTTCTCTCGCTTGGGCGCGGAGCGTCTGGGGTCGTCATGACTACAGTAGACAGTCTCGAAGCAATGCTGGCCAAAGGCGTTACCCCCGTGATCCCAAGCCAGGGATCAGTTGGTGCATCCGGTGATCTGGCCCCGCTGGCGCATATGGCGGCGGCAATGATTGGCGAAGGCGAAGCGATGCTTGACGGCGTGCGGATGCCCTCAGCCAAGGCCTTGGCCAAGGCAGGGTTAAAGCCGATTATCCTTGGTGCCAAAGAGGGCCTAGCCCTGATCAACGGAACACAGTTCTCAACCGCCTGCGCCTTGGTCGGCCTTTGGGGCGCATGGCAGAATGCGGCGACGTCTGTTTTGACCTGCGCGCTGTCCACCGATGCAATCATGGGCTCCACGGCGCCATTGCAAGATGCCATCCACACCCTGCGCGGCCATGCGGGGCAGATCGCTGTGGCGCGCGCGCAACGTGCCTTGATGGCGGGGTCGCAAATTCGCGAAAGCCACGTTGACGGCGATACCCGTGTGCAAGACCCATATTGCATCCGCTGTCAGCCACAGGTCACGGGGGCTGCCATGGACGTGCTGAATTTCGCCGCCCGCACCTTGGAGATCGAGGCGAATGCTGTCACCGACAACCCGCTGGTCTTGGTGGATGATAATTTAATTGTGTCGGGCGGTAATTTCCACGCTGAACCCGTAGGGTTCGCCGCTGACCAAATCGCGGTCGCCGTGTCCGAGATCGGGGCGATTGCGCAGCGTCGTGTGGCGTTGATGGTGGACCCGACGCTCAGCTTTGACCTGCCGCCATTCCTGACACCCAATCCCGGATTGAACTCCGGTTTGATGATCGCGGAAGTCACCACTGCGGCGCTGATGAGCGAAAATAAACACCTGGCGAACCCCTGCGTAACGGACAGCACACCGACATCTGCCAACCAAGAAGACCACGTCAGCATGGCAGCCCACGCTGCACGGCGCTTGCTGCGAATGAACGCGAACCTGAATGTGATATTGGGCGTCGAGGCCATGTGCGGCGTGCAGGGCATCGAATTTCGCGCGCCCTTGCAAACCAGCCCCGCCTTGCGGGCGGCGATGGCGGCTTTGCGCGCCCACGTCCCCACATTGGCCGAAGACCGCTATATGGCCCCGTCGATCCAAGCCGCGGCAGAGCTGGTCGCCAGCGGTGCGCTGACCCGCGCCGTTGACTTGCCTGCGTTCGTGAAAGGCCACGCGCAGTGATCCCTGTAACTGTCAAACGCGGGTCCAGCCCGATTGTTTTGGGGTTGCCGCACACGGGAACGTTTGTACCCAACGATGTGATGGTAAAGTTGAACGAAAATGGACGCAAACTGGCCGACACCGACTGGCATATTGATCGCCTTTATGACGGATTGCTCCCTGAACTCACCACTGTCAGGGCCAATTTCCATCGCTACGTTATCGACGCCAACCGCGACCCTACGGGAGCAAGCCTTTATCCCGGACAGACCACCACGACGCTGGTGCCGCTGACCGATTTTGATGGGGTGGATATCTGGAATACGCCCCCGTCTGATATCGCGGCGCTTTGTGCGGCATTTCATGCGCCCTATCACGCCGCGCTTGCAGCCGAGCTAAGCCGCGTGCGCGATCTGCACGGCGTTGCGATCCTGTATGATTGCCACTCGATCCGATCAAACATCCCGTTTCTGTTTGACGGCACCCTGCCCGATTTCAACATCGGCACAGACAACGGCAAGACTTGCACACCCGAAGTCGCGGCAGCAACACACGCAATCTGCGCTGCTGCGAACGGGTATTCGTCTGTCATGAATGGTCGTTTTCGCGGCGGCTGGACCACGCGCCATTACGGAAGACCCGATGCGGGCGTGCAGTCCATCCAGATGGAACTCGCCCAATTCACTTACCTAAACGACGAAGCCGCGCCTTGGACATACGACGAAACCAAGGCCGCACGCCTGCGCCCTCACTTGGCAGAAATCCTGACGACACTGGCCGACATGGCCCCACCCTTTGGAGGCAAATCATGACCAACTCCCGCCACAACACCCGCGATGTTTTCCCGCCAACCGGCACGGAAATCACCTGCAAAAGCTGGCTGACCGAAGCGCCGATGCGGATGTTAATGAACAACCTACACCCAGACGTCGCTGAAAATCCACACGAGTTGGTTGTGTATGGCGGCATTGGCCGCGCTGCGCGGACTTGGGAAGATTTTGATGCCATCGTCGCAGCGTTGAAGGACCTTGAGGAAACGGAAACCTTGCTCGTTCAATCTGGCAAACCCGTGGGCGTGTTCAGCACCCACAAAGACGCGCCACGCGTGCTGATTGCCAATTCGAACCTCGTGCCGCATTGGGCGACATGGGATCACTTTAACGAACTCGATAAGAAGGGTCTGGCGATGTATGGCCAGATGACCGCCGGATCGTGGATCTACATCGGCACCCAAGGCATCGTGCAAGGCACCTACGAGACCTTCATGGAGGCCGGACGTCAGCACTACGCGGGTAACCTTACGGGTCGCTGGATTCTGACGGGTGGTCTGGGTGGCATGGGTGGCGCACAGCCTTTGGCCGCCGTCATGGCCGGGGCCTGTTGTTTGGCTGTCGAATGTGACGAAACCCGCGCTGATTTTCGCCTGCGGACACGTTACGTGGATGAAAAGACCCATTCACTAGATGAGGCGTTGGCGATGATTGAGCGCTGGACCGTGGCAGGCGAGGCAAAGTCCGTCGCGTTGATCGGCAACGCTGCTGATGTGTTCCCCGAACTGGTCAAACGCGGTGTGCGGCCCGACATGGTGACGGATCAAACGTCCGCACACGATCCGATCCACGGTTATCTGCCGCAAGGTTGGGGTGTCGCGCAGTGGCGCGAGAAACAGGAAAGTGCGCCCAAGGAGGTCGAAAAAGCCGCGCGTGCTTCGATGAAAATCCAAGTGGCAGCGATGGCTGATTTCTGGAAACAGGGCGTGCCGACGTTTGATTACGGCAACAACATCCGCCAAGTGGCCTTGGATGAAGGGTTGGAAAACGCTTTTGTTTTCCCCGGATTTGTGCCCGCCTATATCCGCCCGCTGTTTTGTCGTGGCATAGGCCCGTTCCGCTGGTGCGCGTTGTCTGGTGACCCCGAAGATATCTACAAAACTGACGCTAAGGTGAAGGAATTGATCGACGATCCGCATCTGCACAACTGGCTGGATATGGCGCGCGAGCGGATTTCGTTCCAAGGACTGCCCGCGCGTATTTGCTGGGTCGGTCTTGGCCTGCGTGACAAACTGGGCCTTGCGTTCAACGAAATGGTGCGGACGGGTGAACTGTCTGCACCAGTCGTGATTGGCCGTGACCATTTGGATAGCGGGTCTGTCGCATCGCCCAACCGCGAAACCGAAGCGATGAAGGACGGCTCGGACGCGGTGTCAGATTGGCCGCTGCTGAACGCGATGCTGAACGTTGCGGGTGGGGCCACATGGGTGTCACTGCATCACGGCGGCGGTGTTGGCATGGGCTTTTCCCAGCACTCTGGCATGGTCATTTGTTGCGACGGCTCCGAAGATGCCGACCGCCGCTTAAAGAACGTTTTGTGGAATGATCCGGCGACGGGCGTGATGCGTCACGCAGATGCGGGATATGACGACGCATTGGACTGCGCACGCGAACATGGGCTGAATTTGCCCGGCATTTTGGGAAGGTAACCTGATATTTCTCATGAACGCTTGGCATGTTGCAGCTTAGGTCTGTGAAATCACCTGCGAATGGCATCAATGACGATACCATAGAATGTGGCGACGGGGCGCGATGTTTCAGCGCAGGCACTAGAAATCCCGACCGCCAATCCAAATATGCTAGAAAAGGCCACTTCAACATTGCTGGGGGCCGAAGGTTGGACGAGGCCGCGCTGTTTTTTTTTGATTTGCGCAGGGTCATGACGTCCAAAGTAAAGGTCGTGATAAATGAGTAATGATCCGTATAAGGTTCTGGGCGCCACTAAGGGGACCCCGCAAGCCGACATTAAAAAGGCGTATCGCAAATTGGCGAAGACGCTTCACCCTGACTTGCACCCTGGTGATAAAACCAAAGAGGCCGAGTTTCAGGCGGTCGCGGCGGCCTATGACATTATTGGCGATGCCGACAAACGCAAGCGCTTTGACGCGGGCGAAATAGATGCAAGCGGGCAGGAGCGCCCCGAGCGACAGTACTATCGCCAACAGACCCGTGCGGATCCGCAGGGGCGCTATGAGTCGCGCGCCGGATACGAAGACTTTGACGATCTGTCGGGCGTGTTCTCGGGCATGTTTGGCCCGAACGCACGGGCGCAGGGCTACGCCGCGCGTGGTGCGGATGTGCGCTATCATCTGGATGTGTCGTTCATGGATGCAGCCAAGGGTGGCAAACGCGCGGTGCCGCTGCCTGATGGCAGCGCAATTGACCTCAATATTCCCGCAGGCGTGCGCGATGGCCAGACGCTTCGGCTGCGCGGCAAGGGCCAGCCTGGGATGGGCGGTGGGCCCACGGGCGACGCCTATGTCGAGATCGGCGTGCAGGCGCATCCCATCTTTACACGGGACGGAAACGATATCGAAGTCGAGGTTCCGATCGGTTTTGACGAGGCAATCCTGGGCGCCAAGATCGAGGTGCCAACATTGTCGGGCAAGGTGTCGATGGGCGTCCCCAAGGGCGCGTCGTCCGGTCAGCGGTTGCGGTTAAAGGGCAAGGGGATCGCGCCCGCTAACGGTACGCCGGGCGATCAGTTCGTGCGGCTCAAGATCGTTGCGCCCGCCAAACCCGACGCTGAAATGGAAGAAATCGCACAGCGCTGGCGGGACCATACAACCGAAGACCCCCGTGCCGCGCTTTGGAGGGCATTGTGATGCTGAGTGAACGTGATGTTGTGGCCACGGTGCGCCGCGTCCAACTGCAAGAGTTGCGACTTTGGGTGCAAGAAGGCTGGATACGACCAGCTAACACAGAGGGTGGCCCGGTATTTGACGATCTGGATGTGTCGCGCATTCGGCTCGTGTGTGATCTTCGCAACGAAATGTCCCTGTCCGACGACGCGGTCCCGGTCGTGCTGTCGCTATTGGATCAGGTGCATGGGCTGCGCCGTGAATTGCGCAGGCTGGCCGAAGCCGTCGATGCGCAACCCGATGATGTCAAACAGGCGATTGTCGCTGCCCGCGGGGAATCCCTTTAACATAGATCAACGCGTGCGAACGGGCTGGCCTGTACAATCACACCGTGAATACAGATTTTGTCGGCGGAGATTATCGTGACTGACGAAGCTGCAAAAAACGCCAGACCGACAATCGTCATTGAGGTACCAGAGGCCGTTGGAGTGTTTGACAACTTTCCCGACTTTCAAAAGGCGTTTTATGTCCTGCGCATGGTTGGCTTTAGCCGCCAATAACCTAAGATATGTTGTCTGTGTCGGCGCGCAGTTGGAAGATGCGTTAATCGGGCAACGGATCAGAGCGGAAACCACGTTGTTGCCACCTGCGTCTGTCGACGGACTGGCGCGGCTTGCGGGCCGCTTGATCGCGGTACTGGACGGGATGCGCAGCGACGCCAGCAGCGGCGCGATTGGCGTGTCATCGGTGTTCACGCAGCGGGCGGATCATGCCCAACAGCACGCGACGACCCAGCGCGTCTTGCCGTTGGACCCGACGATTTCAAAAGGGTTCGCGCAAAAACCTTGGAAATCGCGCAGTCTGCCGCAGTTCCGCTTGCCGCCTGATCGGCTGTTGGCGGCGCTGATCCGCAGCTACCTGTTCGCTGGTCTATACCGCGCCGCAGCCGAAGCGATGGTAACAGAAAACGCTGCCCGTCTGGCGCGGATGCAACAGGCCGAGCGGTCGGTTGATGAGCAACTGGAAGACCTCACAGGCGAAATGCGCCTCGTGCGTCAAAGCGAGATTACCACCGAGTTGCTCGACGTGATCATTGGGTTCGAGGCGCTGAAAGAACGCGTGAAACGCAAACAGGCCAAGCCCGACGCGTAGGCGTTTCCTTTAGAATGGTCAGGTTCGTGACGCGATGTTAGCCGCAGGAAATGCGGCAAGGACCGGAGCATTTCGGGTCTGTCACTACGGCAAATGCCGAGTGGGCGATTGACGCCCTTTCAAAACGTTGACTTGGAGCGATCAAGCGGCGTTGGGATCAAAGCCTTACGTGCAATAAAAGTGGGCAGAGACCCGCTAGCGCCTCTGCCCGCTTTCTTGTTTCTTCATCGTGCACTTTGACATGTCGGGATTAACCCGCGACATGTCAAAGGTGCTCCGATTAATTCGCAGATGGTGGTGGCGGTGGTGGCACAAACGTAAAGAGTTGCGTTAGAGCCGGAACACTATTTGCCTGCATCCATGCGCCCTGACCAGCAGTCCAAACCATGGTCTCTCTGGTCAATGTGCCTTCAGCAACTTTTTGGCCCATAATACCGCGGCTGAATGGACCGGATGTCTGGCCGCCAGCCGTGATAAACCATACAGGATCCAACGGTGGTGGAGGAGGCGTCACAGGTGCCTGAACAACCGGCGCGACAGGTGCCGGTGCAACGGGTGCTGGTGCAACGGGTGCTGGTACAACGGAGCCCGCCTGTAGGAAGAGGCGATAATTGCGAAGCTTTGTTGGCCCGTCTGCCGGACCCTGTGCGAGGCCAATTGGGCCTGTGGCCCAGCTATAGGCCCCCGTAAGAAAGCTAAACTGGTCAGGTGGGAAATTCCGGCCGTTAATTGGATAGCTCGACGCCGCCTGGAAACGCTCGATCGCGGCGCGAGAGCCTGCACCAATCTGACCATCAACACGACCCGCATTGAAGCCAAAGTAATTCAGAGCATTCTGAGTGTCGACACCTTGTTGGGTCGACTGAATTCCCGAGCGACGTGGTGTCGGTGTCGGGCGGGGAGCAGTCGGTCGTGTAGGTGTGCTCGTGAAAGTACAATCAGATCTATCAGTCCCGCTGTTACACACGCCGGTGCCGATACCCGGCTCATCACACTCACCGTCGAATGCATATGCGCAGGAGTTTGGTCCAGTAGGTGTGCTGGTGAAAGTACAATCTGATGTATCTGTTCCGCTATTACACGCGCCGGTGCCGATGCCCGGTTCGTCGCATTCATTGTCGAATGCATATGCGCAGGAGTTTGGTCCCGAAGGTGTGCTCGCGATAGTACAATCTGATGTATCAGACCCACTAGGACACAGGCCAGTGCCGATGCCCGGTTCGTCGCATTGACCGTCGAATGCCCATGCGCAGGCGTTTGGTCCGGAAGGTACGTTCACGATACCGCAATCTGAATCATCTGTTCCAACGTTACAATTAAGGGGAACGTCGCACATACCGTCGAACGCCCATTGGCAGGAGTTGTCAGCTTGAGCAGGAGAACCGGCAAATGCACCAAGAGATAAAACGACGACTGCTAAAATGCTGAGCACGGACCTAAGCCGTGAATTTGATGAATGTTCCAATGTGATTAGTTCTCCAAGACGAAACTGCGCAAAAGCCGGCAATAAACCGCCCAATTTTTCGAAGCTACACGCGTACGCGAACGAAAGATAGCACCTTTTGGTTGCGCCTAAGTGTTGGTCTTGAAACGCCTTTATGCCGCATTTCCCAAGTGGCGCGCGGATTTCGCTGTCATGCCAAAGTGAAGCGAATTCGCGGTCCGATCTTCCCAAATGTGCGCGCTCTGACGGTTGCAGTTGAGGCTTGGAGCCCAACCCACTTGATCTGTCGGCAAAATCGGGCGTGATTGACGTCACGCGGTAGGCAACTTGGGGAATGTCGGTCTATAGGAAAACGCCTATTCAGACCTTGTTTGATCGACTACATATAGCCCTTGAGAAGATGTTTCGTCGGACGCTCAGCAACCCATCCTCGGTGCAGGTCGCTGAGATGTCCGTCAGTTTAATTTTGAAGTCTTAATGTAATTTTCCAGATAGTGCCTTTGATGGTCGTCACGATAACCGAAAAATCAAATATGATTTCTAATACCCTTCGCGCGTCTGCCAGTGGCTGCATCACGGCGCTTCTCGCATCTGGGGCTGTTGAAGACAGTATCTCGATCGCTGTGACCAACAACACAGCAGATATATTCGTCCAACTGGTTCTCGATGGTGCACAAGTGGGATACACAAGGGATCGTCTGGCTGGCCAGCGACTCTTTCCTGGCGAAACGATTACCCTCTCAGTCGAGTCCGACCCCACATGCCAATATGATATCAACGCCTCGGACGAGGATCATCGGGGAACCTCTGGGCAATACTTGCGGTTCACGATCGAAGGATGTGGGTCCGGCAGCGTTACCCTCAACTGACTGTACGAATGGGGTATCTGGATTCAGGCTGTCTTCGGATATAAACGCACCAGCTGCTGCAACGTCCGTGATGCTATCGCTAAAACGCAACCCTGTGCAGCAACGGCAATGCAGGGCACCACGCAGTGAGGGCGCCTGCGGTGAGTGTGGCAAGACCATTATCTGCAGCCCTTACGTTTAAGAGGATGTCGTCAAAAGGGCTGCCCGATGTGGACAGCCCTCGTGCAGCAGATGAGTGGTCTTTTGGTGCAGGTTCTTAAAAATCAACCTCGATCGCGATGCCTTGGGCGATGGCGAGTTTAACAACTGACGCGGCCACGGCCAAATCCTGCAACCCAACGCCGGTGCCGTCAAACAGCGTGATTTCATCGTCCGACGTGCGCCCCGCGTGGGTGCCATTGATGACTGCGCCGATCTGGTGAACGTCGCTTTCTTTGATCAAGCCTTGGGCGATGGCGTGCTGGGCTTCGCCGATGCTGATCGACTGGGCGACCTCGTCGGTGAAAACGGTCGCGCGGGTCAGCAACGATGCCTCGATCTCTTGCTTGCCTTTGGTGTCGGTGCCCATGCAGGCGATATGCGTGCCTGCGGAAATGTGGTGCGACATCACAGTGGGCGCAAACGTCGACGTGATCGAGATCACGACATCGGCCTCGATCATGCCTTCCAGCGGAACCGCCTCGAACGGCACGCCGGCCTCGTTGGCGATCTTTTCGATATTTGGCAGCATCTCGGGGTGGTAGTTCCAGCCGATCACCTTGTCGAAGTCCCGCTGTTCTAATGCCGCACGCAACTGGAACGTCGCCTGATGGCCCGCGCCGATCATGCCCATCACCTTGGCGTCCTTGCGGGCCAGATGTTTAATCGACACAGAAGATGCAGCAGCGGTGCGCAGGGCAGTCAGGAAGTTGCCGCCGACCATGGCCGTGACCTTGCCCGTATCAGGATCGAACAGGAAAACCGTGGACTGGTGATTGATCAATCCGCGCTTTTCCAGATTGTTGGGCCAGTAACCGCCCGCCTTAAGACCAAGCGTCATGCCCTTGCCGTCAAACCCGCCTTTGAAGCCATAAAGCGCGTCCTCGTGGCCAATCGCCTCGCGGATCACGGGGAAATTATAGGCGTCACCTGCGGCCATTGCGGCAAAGACCTTTTCGACAGCATCAAAGGATGCGTCGCGGGTCAGCAGGTCGGCGATTTCGCGTTCGGGGACGATCAGCATAGTGTTCTCCTGTCAAATTTCGTGCGTTCACGTGCATACCAAAGGGATGGCCACCGCACGCGAACGTCTTCGTCTGGCCTCCCTGCCAAACGCCCTTGAACCTTAGTAAGCCTTGCCGCGGGCCGACACAGGCCAAACGGTTTCAACCTTGCCGTTACGCACGCCCACATACCAGTCGTGCACGTTGCAGGTTGGGTCGCAGTGACCGGGAACCAGTTTGAGCGTGTCGTTCACTTTCAGCACGCCGTTCGGGTCGGCGACAACGCCATGTTCGTCGGAACATTTGACGTATTCGACATCGTCGCGGCCATAAACAGTTGGCAAACCACTATCGACTGACTGCGCCTTGAGGCCCGCATCAACGATCGCCTTGTCGGCTTTGGCGTGTGACATGACCGTGGTCAGGATGAACAACGCGTTCTCCCATTCTCCCTGGTCGATGCGCTTGCCGTCTTTGTCGAGGATACGGCCGTAGTCGGCATCCATGAAGGCATATGACCCGCACTGGAGTTCGTTGAAGGCGCCGGAGTTGCTTTCGAAGTAATACGACCCTGTGCCGCCACCGCCAACGATATCACACTCAAGACCAACAGATTTCAGACCAGTAATTGCGTCTTCGACCATGCCGATTGCGATGGCTGTTTTGCCTTCGCGGTCAGCGTAGCTGTCAAGGTGCTGCATCGCGCCCTGATAGGCTTGGATGCCCGCAAACTTGAGGCCTTCTGCCGCGTCGATCAGCTTGGCGAGGTTTATGACGTCCTGTGTGGTGGTAACGCCGCAACGACCCGCACCACAATCGATCTCGACCAGACATTCGATCTGTGTGCCGTGCTTTGTGGCAGCTGCCGACAGGTCGGCGACGTTGGCGGGATCATCCACGCAGCACAACACGCGTGCGCCCAGCTTGGGTATGCGGGCCAAGCGGTCGATCTTGGCTGGTACGGTGACTTGGTTGGATACCATCACGTCCTTGATGCCGCCACGTGCGAACACTTCGGCTTCCGATACCTTTTGACAGCAAACGCCGCACGACCCGCCAAGGGTTTCCTGCAGCAGGGCAACGTCAACAGATTTGTGCATCTTGCCGTGAACGCGGTGACGCATCCCATGGGATTTTGCGTAATCGCCCATCTTCTTGATGTTGCGCTCAAGCGCGTCCAGATCAAGGATCAGGCAAGGCGTTTGGATATCGGCCTCGTCCATGCCGGGCTTGGCGGGGATGTCATAGCCGACTTCGAAGTCTTCAAAATTTGGGTGCGTGTTCATGTCTTGGTTTTCCTTCACTTGAGCCAAGGCAGAAGGTCAAGATCGACATTCCCGCCAGTGATGATGATTCCGACCCGCTTGCCAGCGAACCGTTCTTTATTCTTGAGAATGGTCGCGAGCGGCACTGCGCTGCTGGCTTCCATGACGATCCTCAGATGCTTCCACGTCAATTTCATCGCGTCGATGATCTCGACTTCCGAGGCCGTGAGGATGTCCGTCACGTGGTTGGACACGAAATGCCAAGTCAGATCTTTGAGCGGCACCAACAACCCATCAGCAATGGTCTTGGGGGCGTCATCGGCGATGATATATCCCGCCTTGAAGCTGCGATATGCATCGTCGGCCTGTTCTGGTTCGGCGGCAATGATCTGCACCTCGGGCGCTTGATTTGACAGCGTCAGGCAGGTGCCCGAAATCATCCCGCCACCACCGATTGGCGCTACGACGATATCTAGCCCGTCGGTCTGTTCCATAAATTCGCGCGCGCAGGTGCCCTGACCCGCAATTACGCGCGGATCGTTGTAGGGATGTACAAAATCGCCGCCTGTTGCAGCCTGCACTTTGGCAAATGTTTCCTCGCGCGATGTGGTCGACGGCTCGCATTCGGTGACTACCCCGCCATAGCGCGCAACTGTGTCTTTCTTGGCCTGCGGGGCCGTGCGTGGCATGACGACGTTGCACGGAATACCACGGCGGCTGGCTGCATAGCTTAGGCACGACGCGTGGTTGCCGGACGAATGCGTTGCCACACCCAGTTTGGCCTTTTCATCACTTAGGCCGAACACCGCATTGCTGGCCCCTCGCACTTTGAAAGCGCCCGGTGTCTGAAAGTTCTCGCACTTGAAAAACAACTCTGCGCCCGTCAGCTCGTTCAAGTAGGCCGAGGTCATGACCGGCGTGCGGTGGATATATGGCTTGATGCGGTCGTGTGCCTCAAGCATGTCCTGATAGGTGGGGATATACATTTGCTTTAGTCCTTCGGGCCTAGGAACCGTGACGATAGAATTCTTGTGCCGCTGCGACACCAGATCCTAATTTCACGTCCAATCCAAGGTCGACCATGACCATTTCAGCAACGCCCAGACCCGACAACATCATCGCGTCTGTTAGGCTACCAAGGTGGCCGATGCGGAATACTTTGCCTGCCACTTCGCCAAGGCCGACACCAAACGCCATGCCATACTTTTCAGCGGCGACAGTCACGATATCAGTGGCGTTGAACCCGTCGGGAGTTTTGATCGCCGACACGGTATCGGAGTACACGTCAGGTGAGGCCGCGCACAGCTCAAGGCCCCAAGCATTAACCGCGTGACGCACGCCGGTGGCGATGCGGGTATGACGGGCAAAGACGTTCTCAAGACCCTCATCCTCGATCATTTCCAGCGCCAGTTTCAACCCGTTCATCAGGCCAACGGGGGGCGTGTAGGGAAACGCATTATTGTCGTATCCCTTTTGCATGTCTTTCACGTCAAAGAACGTGCGCGGCAGGGTCGCGGTTTCGGTCGCGGCCATGGCTTTGTCGGAAAAGCCGACGATGGCCAGCCCTGCGGGCAACATGAACCCTTTTTGCGACCCCGTAACGGCAACGTCCACGCCCCATTCGTCCATGCGGAAATCCATCGAACCGATCGACGACACACCGTCAACAAACAGCATGGCAGGGTGGTTAGCGGCGCCCAAAGCGCGGCGAACGGCGGCAATATCGGATTTCACACCAGTCGCGGTTTCGTTGTGTGTCGCCAACACGACCTTGATGTCGTGGTTCTTGTCAGCTTTCAGGATCGTTTCGTATTCAGCGGCGGGCAACCCGTGACCCCAAGTGGTTTCAACAACCTGCACGTCCAATCCGTGGCGCTGGCACATGTCGATCCAGCGGTGCGAGAACATGCCGTTGCGTGCGGCCAGAACCTTGTCGCCAGCGTTTAGGCAGTTGGACAGCGCTGTTTCCCAACCGCCAGTTCCGGTCGATGGAAAGACAAAGGTATGCGCGTCCTTGGATTTCAAAACCTTGCGCACACCATCCAGAACGGGGTGCAGGATTTTGCCAAAAAGCGGCGAACGGTGGTCGATCGTCGGCATATAGCAGGCCTGACGGATCGCCTCGGGCATGTTGGTGGGCCCGGGAATAAACACTGGGTTCTGAAAGCTCATGACGGTCTCCTTGACTGCGGCTGAGGTGACACTAGAGGAAGGGGGTGATTAGGGAAACTTTTTTGAAATTGTTTTTCACTTTCGTAAATTTATAAAAAGTGTAGCAATGTCAGTAGGTTGATTTTTTCATAATGCGAATTCAATTTTCAATTCTCAAAAAGGGTAGGTCATGGCATCAGAAGACAATCCAAAATCGGGACCGCGGCGCGCCCGTGGTCGTCCGCGCGACTGGGACGACAAGACCGCTCAGAATACGATCAAATCGTTGGATCGTGCGATGGAAGTGTTTGAATATCTGAGCGAGGGCCAAGGTAAGGCTCTCAGCACCTTGGCCGATGAAATGGGCCAGTCGCCAGCCACGGTTTACCGGATTCTGGTGACGCTTGAAGGGCGTGGTTTGGTGGAATTCGATCCCAGCACACAGGTCTGGCACATCGGTGCGCGTGCCTTTGTTATCGGCGCACGGTTTCTGCGCCGCACCAGTCTCGTCGAACGCGCCCGCCCGATCCTGCGCGAATTGATGGAGATCACGGGCGAGACGGCCAACATCGGCGTGGCCCAAGGCGACATGGTGCTGTTCCTCAGTCAGGTCGAAACCCACGAAACCATCCGCGCGTTTTTTCCGCCAGGGACGTTGTCACCGATGCATGCATCCGGCATCGGCAAAGCGCTGTTGGCGGATATGGAGGGCGGTCGATTGGCGCGCGCATTGACTGCGAAAATGGAACAATTCACGCCCCATACAATTACGGATCCTGACGCGTTGCGCGCCGATCTGGCAGCGACCCGTGCGCGGGGCTTTGCGATTGACGGTGAGGAAAAAAACCTTGGGATGCGCTGCATCGCCGCGCCTGTGTTCGACATGAACCAAGAAGCGGTGGCCGGCATTTCCGTGTCAGGGCCGATCAGCCGTGTCGGCCCCGATGGTGTTGCAGCCCTTGGCGCGCATGTGATCGCTGCGGCGCAACGTTTGACGCTGGCGATTGGCGGCGAAGTGACCTAACCGCGCGGCGGCAGCGCCATGTGGCGGTTCACGTCCTTATAAAGCAGATATCGGAACGGGCCGGGGCCGCCTGCATAACAAGCCTGCGGGCAGAACGCGCGTAGCCACATGTAATCGCCCGCTTCGACCTCGACCCAGTCCGCATTCAACCGATAGGCCGCTTTGCCTTCCAGCACATACAGCCCGTGTTCCATCACATGCGTTTCCAGAAACGGGATCACCGCGCCTGGTTGCAGGGTTACGATGGTCACATGCATATCGTGGCGCAAATCGGTCGGGTCAACGAAGCGGGTCGTCGCCCATGCGCCATCGGTGTCGGGCATCACGTTGGGGGCGATGTCGTTTTCATTGGCGATGATCACCTCGGGTGCGGGCAGGCCCGGCACGGCCTCGTAGGATTTACGGATCCAGTGAAAGCGCAGCATGTCGTCGGTGGCGTTGTGCAGGGTCCAGTCTGTTGACGGGGGCAGGAAGGCATAGCCCCCCTCGGCAAGGGTATGCGTTTCTCCGTTCACCGTCAGGGTCGCAGCACCTTGGACGACAAACAACACGCCTTCGGCCTTGGCGTCGGCTTCGGGCTGATCTGATCCGCCACCGGGGGCGACTTCCATGATGTATTGCGAAAACGTCTCGGCAAAGCCACTTAGCGGCCGCGCGATCACCCAAAGGCGGGTTTTGTCCCAGAACGGCAGAAAGCTGGTGACGATATCACGCATCGTGCCCTTAGGGATCACGGCATAAGCCTCGGTAAAAATCGCCCGATCTGTCAAAAGCTGGGTTTGCGGCGGGTGACCGCCTGTGGGGGCGAAATACTTGGCAGACATCATGAAATCCTAACTCTGTGAACGCCTTTTACTATGTGGAGCGTCCTGCATATTGACCAGCCGCATTTGCCGCACAGGACTGTTCGGGATGTTTTGATAATCGGCATAGGGGGCGGCCAGACAGCCTTTACCCTGCGCCTTTGCAGGCCTATAAGCCCGCCATGCGATATGGTTACGCCATCATCCAGCGAATTATCTCCCCGGCACTCTGACATGAGTAGCCGGGCTAAGGTGTTTGAGACCTCGCACCGCCCCCATCCGTATTTTCCCAAGATCAAGACAAAGGACGCCTGAAATGTGCGCCGACACCCCAGAATACAAACATACCCTGCATCTGCCCAAGACAGATTTCCCGATGCGCGCTGGCCTGCCCAAGCGCGAGCCTGAGTGGCTGGAACGTTGGGCGCAGATGGACGTCTACGGAAAGCTGCGCGACAAAGCGAAATCGGAAACGCGCCAGCCCTTCACGCTGCACGATGGCCCACCCTATGCCAACGGGCATTTGCACATCGGCCACGCACTGAACAAGATCCTCAAAGACATGGTCGTGCGCAGCCAGCAAATGATGGGCCGCGACGCGCGCTATATCCCCGGTTGGGATTGCCACGGCCTGCCAATTGAATGGAAGATAGAAGAAAAATACCGCGAAAAGGGTCTGGATAAAGACGCGGTTGATGTCGTCGAATTCCGTCAGGAATGTCGCGACTTTGCCAACGGCTGGGTCGATATCCAGCGCGAGGAATTCAAACGGCTGGGCGTCACAGGCAATTGGGACAATCCGTACCTCACGATGAATTTCCACGCCGAGCGCGTGATCGCCGAGGAATTCCAGAAGTTCCTGATGAACGGGACTTTGTATCAGGGGTCTAAACCCGTGATGTGGTCACCTATCGAGGAAACAGCACTGGCCGAGGCCGAGGTGGAATACCACGACAAGGAAAGCTTTACGGTTTGGGTGAAGTTTGAGGTTGAATCACCGGAAAATGATAAGCAAGCCGCGCAGTGCCTTCCTGACGAGGTAATGAAAAAGCTAGACCCTAAGCAGTTTGCTGGCCTTTCGAACTCCATGAATGAATTGCAGGGCGCCAAAGTCGTTATCTGGACCACAACGCCTTGGACAATCCCGTCCAACAAGGCTGTCGTTTACGGTGCGAATTATGCTTACGGCCTTTACGAAGTCACCGACACGCCAGAACAATGCTGGGCCGAAAAGGGCGAGCGGTTTTTGCTTGCCGACAAGCTGGCGGCGGATGTGTTCGCCAAGGCGCGCCTTGAGGATAGCATGTGGAAGCGCGTGCGCGATGTAAGTGCGGATGAACTGTCAGGCCTGTCGTTGCAGCACCCGCTTGCCGGTGCCGAAGGTGCAAACGGCGAATGGGACGACCTGCGTGATTTCCGCGCGGCTGATTTCGTCACCGACGAAGAAGGCACAGGCTTTGTCCATTGTGCCCCGTCCCACGGGATGGAGGAATTCGAGCTTTATCGCGACCTAGGCATGCTCCAGCAGGTCATCACCTATAACGTCACGGACGACGGTTCATTCCGCGAAGACCTGCCGTTCTTTGGTGGCAAACGTATCCTGCGCGAAAAGGCGAAAAAGGGCGATTGGGAAGGCGATGCGAACGCCGCCGTGATCGCCAAACTGACCGAAGTTGGCGGGCTCCTGGCGCGCGGCAAGATCAAGCACAGCTATCCGCATAGCTGGCGCTCCAAGGCCCCGATCATCTATCGCAACACGCCGCAGTGGTTCGCCGCAATCGACAAAACCGTGGGCGACGGCCAAGACACCTATGGCACGACAATCCGCGAACGCGCGCTGCGCAGCATCGACGAATTGGTGACGTGGACGCCGGAAAAAGGCCGCAACCGCCTTTTTTCCATGATCGAAGCCCGCCCTGATTGGGTGCTGTCGCGGCAACGTGCTTGGGGTGTGCCGCTGACCTGTTTCACAAAGGTTGGCGCGAAGCCCACGGACGATGATTTCCTGCTGCGCAACGCCGAGGTCAACGCGCGCGTGACTGCCGCATTCGAAGTCGAAGGCGCAGATGCGTGGTATAAGGATGGGGCCAAGGCACGGTTCTTGGACGGCATCGTCAACCCCGATGATTACGATCAGGTCATGGATATTCTGGACGTGTGGTTTGACTCAGGTTCAACCCACGCCTTTACTCTGCGCGACCGCGAAGACGGGTCCGAAGACGGGCTGGCTGACCTTTACCTCGAAGGCACTGACCAACATCGCGGGTGGTTCCATAGCTCGATGTTGCAGGGCTGTGGCACAATGGGCTGCGCGCCCTATCGCGGCGTGCTGACCCACGGGTTTACGCTGGATGAAAAGGGCATGAAGATGTCCAAGTCCATCGGCAACACCATCGTTCCCGAAAAGATCGTGCAGCAATATGGCGCGGATATCTTGCGCCTTTGGGTGGCCCAGACCGACTATACCAATGACCAGCGGATCGGTGATGAAATCCTGAAAGGGACCTCTGACAGCTACCGCCGTTTGCGCAACACGATGCGCTATATGTTGGGCTCGCTTGCTGACTTTAGCGAGGCTGATCGCGTAGACCCTGCTGACATGCCGGAGTTGGAACGCCTGATCCTGCACCGTCTGTCCGAGTTGGATGAAGTCGTGCGCACGGGCTACGCGAAATACGACTTCCAAGGTGTGTTCCGCGCGGTATTTGAATTTGCCACGCTGGACCTGTCGGCGTTCTATTTCGATATCCGCAAGGACGCGCTCTATTGCGATGGCAACACCGATCGCCGCCGCGCCGCGCGCTCAGTGCTGGATATCCTGTTCCATCGCCTAACAACGTGGCTTGCGCCGGTGCTGGTGTTCACGATGGAGGAAGTCTGGCTCGAGCGCTTCCCCGGTGCGGATTCCTCGATCCATCTGGTTGATATCCCCGAAACTCCTGCCGCGTGGCGTGACGATGCGCTGGCCGCAAAATGGGTAGCGATCCGCTGCGTGCGCCGCGTTGTTACCGCCGCATTGGAAGTGCAGCGTCAGGACAAGGTGATCGGTGCCAGCCTAGAGGCTGCCCCCGTGGTGCATGTGGGCGCGGATGATGCCGCAATCCTGCGCACGGTCGCCTTCGATGATCTGTGCATCACCAGCGCGATTTCGGTCACGGCCGATCCTGCCCCCGCCGAAGCGTTCCGCCTGCCAGAAGTAGACGGTATCGGCGTCGTGTTCGAAAAGGCTGCCGGCGAGAAGTGTCAACGCTGCTGGAAAATCCTGCCGGATGTAGGGAAGCACAGCCACGCAGGCGTTTGCGGGCGCTGCGACGAGGCGCTGAATGGGGCCGCGTAACGAAAATTGGAAAGCCCGCTGTGAGGCGGGCTTTTTCGATCAGGCGGCGATGCGCACGCTGGATGTCAGCATTGCATCGCTTGAACCGGGACGTGTGGTGCTCACCATGCCGTTTCAACCCGATTTCACCCAGCACCATGGGTTTCTGCATGCGGGCACTGTGACGACTGTCTTGGATAGTGCCTGTGGCTTTGCGGCCTTTACCCTGATGCCCGCGGACGCCGAGGTGCTGACCGTTGAATTCAAGTCGAACTTCCTTGCTCCTGCCAAAGGCAGGTTGTTTCGGTTCGAGGGTGATGTGGTCAAGTCGGGACGCACGATCAGCGTGACGCAGGGGCGGGCATATAGCGACGGCGTTCTGATATCGACCATGCAGGCGACGATGATGTCGGTCACAGCGCTGCTGGCGTAACTGGCTATGCGCATCATTCGGGTTGTAGCGCGCCCCGCTGCGCGCGAAGATGGGTCATGCCTGCCCTCACCGTTCCCACCCAATTCGGCCCGCTGACCCTGTTTGAACAGGGCGGCGCAATTGAGCGCGTTGAGTGGGATGGGGACCACGCTGACGACACCCCGCTTTTGACCGAGGCCGCACGCCAGTTGCGCGCCTATGACGCTGGCACACTTACCCAATTCGATCTGCCGATGCGTGTAGCAGGGTCAGATTTCCAGCGCGCAGTGTGCGACCAAATCGCGGCGATCCCATTTGGTGAAACCGTGACCTATGGCGATATCGCCCGCGCGCTGGGCCAATCGGCGCAGGCCGTGGGCAATGCCTGTGGCGGCAATCCGATTCCGGTGATTATTCCCTGCCACCGCGTGATGGGAGCCAAAGGGCTGACGGGTTTTTCCGGCAAGGGTGGCGTGGAAACCAAGGTCGCCTTGCTGCGCCATGAAGGCGCGGCAGGTTTGCTGATTTAGATCATTTCCAATCTCGCGTTGCCAGTAATTCAATTTGATTGGAAATGCCTCAGAGCTTCTCGCGGTAAAGAACCTGTTGTAAAGCGCCGGCTCCCAGCAGGTAGATCGACGTCACCATCAACCCCCAATGCGCCCAGCTTTGCGGGTGGAAATCAACCCAAGCGGCCCAACCTGCAAATCCAGTCCACGCCAGCGCCATTGGCAATGTGACGATACGCCAGCGTTGTGTGCGCACCGGGTGCACGAATTTTATCGGCAAGAACATCGCGACGGCCAGCATAGCCACCAACCCAAGGATCACCCAGAAACCGGGGTTCAGCGCGAAAAGCACTAGTACAACCATGTTCCAACAGCCTGGAAAGCCGGAAAACGAATAGTCTCGGGTCTTCATGCGGGTGTCGGCGAAATACATAGCACTGCTGAACGTCACGACGATAATCACGATCCAACCAGTCCAGCCGGGCAGTAGATCGGGGTGCTTGAACAACGCATATGCAGGCACGAACACATAGGTCAGGTAGTCTATAATCAGGTCCAACAATTCGCCGTCAAATTCCGGCGCGTTGGTGTTTACGTCGTATTTGCGCGCCAAAGGCCCGTCGATCCCGTCCACGAAGAACGCGACGATCAACCACAAGAACATCAGGCTCCACTTTTCATCGACAGCGGCCAAAAGGGCGAGCATCGCGAATATCGCGCCGGTGCCGGTCAGGAGGTGGACGAGGAGGGCTTTGTGGGAAAGTGTCATGGGGTTCTCATGTAGCAATTGCGCGGGCAGGGCAATCAGGAATTGGCGGCAGATTTGGGGTGGGCGGCGTCATAGACTTCCATCAGGCGGGCCGTGTCGACCGCAGTATAGGCTTGGGTCGTCGACAGGCTCGCATGGCCCAGCAGTTCCTGAATGGTGCGCAAATCGCCACCTGCCGACAACAGGTGCGTTGCGAATGAATGTCGCAGCGCATGGGGCGTCGCCGTGGCGGGTAGGCCCAGTTGCAGGCGGGCGTGCTCCATCACCTTTTGGATGGCGCGCGGGGCAAGCGGGCCACCACGAACGGCGCGAAATAGCGGGCCGTCGGGCTCGCCCTTGTAGGGGCAGGCGCGCACATACGCATCCACGGCGGCGCGTGCGGCAGGCAGGACGGGCACGATGCGTTCCTTGCCGCCCTTGCCGATGATACGCAACACGTCGGGCAGCGGGGCATCGTCGCCGCGCAGCCCCAAGGCTTCGGAGATACGCAGTCCGCAGCCGTAAAGTAGCGTGATCACCGCAGCGTCGCGGGCAGCAACCCAAGGATCGCGCGCTTGCAGTTCAACAGTGTCGATCATCGCGCGTGCCGCATCGGTAGCCAAAGGGCGCGGTAGTTTTTTCTGGAACTTGGGTGATCGTGTGGACAGCACGGCGGTGGGCTCAAACCCCTCGCGCTCGGCAAGCCAGCGATAGAATGATTTCACAGCCGAGAGCGACCGCGCAAGCGATCGCGCCGCCACACCGCGCCCGCGTTCATGGGCCATCCACGCGCGCATATCCGCGACAGTGATCGCCGAAATCGGTCCCAGCCCTTGCTGTTCGCCGTGGTGCTGCGTCATGAACGACAAAAACCCGAGCAGATCGGTCTGATAGGCCGTCAGCGTGTTATCGGCGGCACCGTTCAGCGCCTTCTGGTGATCCAGCCAGCCGCGCAGGGCATCCGACAGGGCGGGGGAAATCAACGGCCTATGACAGCCTGCGCCGCATGGCACGTTCAAAGACGCCACCAAAGAAGGTCAGCAGATCGGTGCCTTGCTGCGGGGTAAACTGATGTGGGTCTTCGGACCCCATGATCAACATGCCGGGCAAGCGGCCATCGCCAAGGTCCAGCTTGATGCAGGCCTCCGAGCGGATGTAGTCGGATTTGTCGCCATAGATGTTGTGATCTTCGGGCTGCACCTGACGCAATGTGACCTGACGCACCGGCATATTGCGGCCCAGCGTCAGATAATCATCCACGAACCCTGGTTCGGCAACGTTCAGCACATTGCCAAGCCGCGCAACGGCGGGATCATCGGTATTGGTCACGGACTCAAGCACAAGGCGTATGCAATCGACCCGCAGGATTTCGGCCACATCGCTGCCGAGATCACGCAAAAAGCTTTCGAACTTGGTCGCGTCCATCATCCGCAGCACGGCGCGATGGATCTGGTTGGTGCCCGCAAGGTTTTCATAGGCAGCGGCGATCACGCTGCGATGCGTGTCTTCCAGCCGGTCAAGGCGCGCTTCAAGCCGTTCCATAGCGATACCGCGCAGATCGACGATATTGCCACCCAGCGATTTCTCGTTCGCGGCAACAAGCGCGCGCATAATATCATGGTCCTCGAGAAGGGACTCGGGGTCTGAAATAATCTTTGAACGAAGATCGTCCATTAGGGGAGAACTGCTCATGCTCGGCTCGTTTGTTGATTGACCAGAGTTTAGCAGAGCAATGGGGCGCACGGCTAGGATTATTTGCGCACGAGGCGGGCTGTTGCTTGGATGCAATGGCGCGCGGTGGTCTGTGAGACGTCCATCGGGATGTGCGTGGCCCAAGTATATGGAAAGATACCGGTCTCTTTTAGCCCGGTCGCGGTGGCCATTGCCGCGCGATCATCAAGACTAGCGGGTTCAAACCAACGGTTCGTTACCCAAAAATGCGCAGCCTGCGGAATATCGCCGATGGCGGCGTCCAATGCCATGACAGCAGGCACTTGAGTACCATTGGCCAGCGTCACTTTGACCGCGAGCGATACCACGCCCATGTCCGGGGTTATGCGGTCGGGGTTGCGGACGGCAAAACTGCCATCCGCCTTGGCAAGCGCGTTCATCGTGGGGCTTTACAGAATCTTGATGCCGGCTTTTTTGATATCGGCCATGAAGCCCGCCAGACCATTGTCAGTCAGCACGTGGTTGGCCATCGCTTTGATCACGTTTGGCGGTGCGGTGGCCACATCAGCACCGATTTTGGCACATTCGGACATATGGTTGGCGTTGCGGATAGACGCAGCAAGGATCTGAGTCGCAAAGCCGTAGTTGTCATAAATCATGCGGATGTCTTCGATCAGTTCAAGCCCATCAATGTTAATATCATCCAGACGGCCAATGAACGGGCTGATGAATGTGGCACCTGCCTTGGCGGCAAGCAGTGCCTGATTGGCGCTGAAACACAGCGTCACGTTGACCATGTTTCCTTCATCTGACAGCACTTTACAGGCTTTCAGACCATCCCAAGTCAGCGGCACTTTGACGGCGATGTTATCAGCGATTTTGACCAGCTTGCGGCCCTCGGCGATCATTTCGTCCGCGGTGAGCGACACAACTTCGGCCGACACAGGGCCGTCAACGATGTCACAGATTTCCTTGGTGACTTCCAGAATGTTGCGGCCTGATTTGGCAATAATGGAAGGGTTGGTTGTCACCCCGTCCACCATCCCAAGGTCGTTCAACTCTGTGATCGCGGCGATGTCGGCGGTATCTACGAAAAACTTCATGGCTCTCTCCGGTGAAGGGTGGCGTTTGCTGATGCAGCGTTTAACCTATGGCGGGCGTAGCTGGAACCCCTTCAGGAGATGTGTGATGGAAATTCAGGTTTGGTTGGCCTTTGTCGTGGCATCCGTAGTGTTGTTAATGATTCCCGGTCCGACAGTCGTGCTGGTGCTGACCTATGCGTTGACGCAGGGGCGCAGGGTCGCCGTGGCCTCGGCTGCGGGGGTGGCAACGGGTGATCTGATCGCGATGACGGCGTCGTTGTTAGGATTGGGCGCGCTGGTGCTGGCATCGGCATCGGTGTTCACCGCGCTAAAGTGGGTCGGGGCGGCTTATCTGGTGTGGATGGGCATCGGCATGATCCGCCCGGTTGGGGGGCAGACGCTGGGCCGATTGGATGATGTGCCAGAACTGACGCGGCGCCGTGTGTTTGGCAATGCGGCTGTCGTCACGGCGCTGAACCCGAAATCTATCGTATTTTTCATCGCCTTTGTGCCGCAGTTTCTGGCCGTTGATCGCCTGCTTGCGCCTCAATTTGCCGTGCTGATCGCAACCTTTGTCACGCTCGCCGCGATCAACGCGCTGGCCTATGCGCTGCTTGCGGACCGGATGCGCGCCACGATCCGTCGGCCCGCCGTTTTGGGATGGATAACGCGCGCAGGCGGCGGCGTTATGATTGCGATGGGCGTGTTAACGGCAACCCTGCGCAAGGCGGCCTAAGACGTGCCAGAGTTCTTTCACGAAGGTGATTTGGTTGGCGTGCTGACAGCACAGCCATTGGACCGGATCCTGGACTACAAAGCGCCCGAAGGCGGTTGCATGTTGGGCGCTTTCGTCGAGGTGCCGCTGGGCCCGCGCAAGGTGTTGGGTGTGGTCTGGGGATCGGGTAAGGGCGACTTTGATTATGCCAAAGTACGCAGCGTGATCGGCGTGCTGGATGTCGCCCCAATGCGCGCTGAAATGCATGACTTTCTGACCCGTGCCGCCGAATACACCCTGACGCCAATGTCGGCGATGCTGCGCCTTGCAACCCGTGCCCCGGGCCTTGGCGACGCGCCGTCGATGCGCAAAGTTTTTCGCCTTGGCACCGGCACACCGGATCGGATTACCGATGCCCGCACCAAGGTTTTGGATGTGCTGCGCGATTATGGCGGGTTGTCGTTTACCCTGGGCGAATTGGCCGAGATGGCGGGGGTCACGTCATCTGTGATCAAAGGCTTGGTTAAATATGGCGCGGTCAGCGAAGAAGACGCGCCGCGCGATACGCCCTATCCGGCGTTGGACCCCGACTATGGTGGCAAGGAACTGACGGCAGATCAGGCGGACGGGGCTGAGGTTTTGAAACGCGCCGTGGCGTCCGGCACCTATGGCACCACGTTGCTGAAGGGCGTCACAGGGTCGGGCAAAACCGAGGTTTATCTTGAAGCCGTCGCCGAATGCTTGCGCCAAGGGCGGCAAGCGCTGGTGCTGTTGCCTGAAATCGCGCTGACGTCCGAATTTATCACGCGGGTCGAGGCGCGCTTTGGCTTCAATCCCGCCGAATGGCACTCTGGCGTGACAATGACCGAACGGCGCCGTTGCTGGCGCATGGTCGGGCAGGGGGCGGCGGGGCTGGTCGTTGGCGCGCGGTCTGCGTTGTTTTTGCCATACCGCGATCTGGGCTTGATCGTCGTCGATGAAGAACACGACACGTCCTATAAACAAGAGGACGGCGTGTTGTATAACGCCCGCGATATGACCGTGCTGCGCGCCTCGATCAACAACGCGCAGGTGGTGCTGGCCAGCGCCACACCGAGCCTTGAAAGCTGGGCGAATGTCGAGGCTGGCAAGTATACGAAGCTGGAATTGACCTCGCGGTTCGGCCCTGCGGTGATGCCGAAAATGGGCGCGATTGACATGCGGGTCGAGGATTTACCGGGCGGGCGCTGGGTTTCGCCCACCCTTCAAGCGGCGATCAGGGCGCGGTTGGAAAAGGGCGAACAATCGCTGCTGTTCCTGAACCGCCGCGGCTACGCGCCCGTCACGATTTGTCGTGCCTGCGGGCACCAGATTGCCTGCGATCACTGTGATGCGCGGATGGTCGAACACCGGTTTCTGAAACGCCTGATGTGCCACCAATGTGGTGAAACCAAACCGATACCAACAGTCTGCCCCAATTGCGAGGCCGAGGATCGTTTGTCGCCTGTCGGGCCAGGGGTGGAACGCATGGCCGAGGAAGCGATCGCGCTGTTTCCTGACGCGCGGATTGCAGTTCTTAGTTCGGATCACTTCGGATCGGCCCGCGCGCTGAAGGAACACATCGCTGCCATTACGCGCGGCGACGCGGATATCATTATCGGTACGCAACTCGTCGCCAAGGGCCATAACTTTCCGCTGCTGACGTTGGTTGGCGTGATTGATGCCGATCTTGGTTTGCAAGGGTCCGATCTGCGCGCCGCCGAACGCACGTTTCAATTGATGCGACAGGTCGCGGGACGTGCTGGGCGGGCCGAAGCGCCGGGCGAGGCATTGATGCAAACCTTCCAGCCCGAACACCCCGTCATTCGCGCAATTTTGGGCGGTGACGAGGAGGCATTCTGGACCGCCGAAGCCGCCGAGCGTAAAGCCGCGGGCGTGCCGCCCTATGGGCGCATGGCAGGGATCGTTCTCAGCAGCCCGAACGTGCAGGAGGTGTTCGACCTTGGCGCAGAAATGGCCCGCAACGACGCGCCGCTGCGCCGAATCGGTGCGCAAGTGTTCGGGCCAGCCCCGGCACCTATTGCGCGCATCAGAGGGCGGCATCGCGTGCGATTGCTGGTCAAGGCCGACAAAGGTGCGCCGTTGCAGGCCGCGTTAACCGCATGGGTGGCACAGTTCAAACTGCCCAGCACACTGCGCCTGGCGATAGATATCGACCCGCAGAGTTTTTATTAAAGCAAGTCGTCTGTCCCGTGCCCTTTTCGCAATAAGACAGCGATCAATGCCTAAGACTGTACATGACGAATTTGCACGTTGGGCAGACCAATTGGCTGAACCCCGAAATCGTGGCAAATGCGCCCAAAACCCTCTGTCTCGATCAGGTTATCGTAAGGGATCTCGGGGAACCGGATGCCGCCTTGGTAAACCGATGAATGCACCAAAAGCATCGTGCCACCGACCGACGTAAGCGGCACACGATCCACGAACCGAAAAACCTGCATATGCTTGCGCGGGTGATGGTTCTTTGGCGGCATATAAAGACCGTGCAGCACATGTTTGTAATACTTATGGTCGCGTTGTTCACTGGTATCGTTGAATGCGTTGAGATCGTAACTTGGACCGTCCCATTCGCGCACGCACTCTGGTGTCACAACTTTTGCGCGCTCGGCCAGCAGTCGCTTTAGGATACCGGGGGCAAAGTCGCAGATATCGACATCAATCCACAACGCCCAATCAACCGTTTCCGCAAGCCCGACATCAACAAGGTGGTTTCTGACCCTTGCCAGCGCTGCGCGACGTTTCAGCTGCAGCGCTGGGAACCAACGATCTTCGCGCGGAATTTTGTTGTCAGTTGCCAAGTGGGTTACGGTTATGTCGCGAAATTTATCTTTGTTTTGAAGGACCAAAGCATCAAGCTTGGTGGCGGTTCCATCAACGCTGTCGCCCTCGCAAAACACGACGCGCAGTTTATCTTTGGGGTAATCCAGGGCGACAAGCTGTTCAAAAAAGCGGTCCAGAAACGGTGCGGCATCCCGCACAGGAACGAGGACAGTTACGTTCTGGTCGTCGGGTGAAATTGGTCGATGAAGCCGCGTTTTATTGATTTGTTTGGCAATGTCATCACGCGACAAATACGGGCCGCGGGTCAGTTTGTATTTGGCCTTGCGAAGTGCGCGCTTCAGACTCTGTGTTCGTGACTTCGCACCCTTGGAAAACCATGACCCATTCCAGTAGTGATTGCTGATCCGACACGTGCCGTACTCTCCGAAAACCGGCGAGGCGCTTGCGGTACCCCTTTCCGTTATCGGATTGAAAAGATGACATGAGCTGATCGAAACGGTTTCGGGTGCTGCAAACGATTGGACGGCGCCGGTAAGGGCCAGTGGACCAGTCGATTCAAGAACATAATCGGTCGCGTGGCGGCACCTGATCATGACATTTAACAGATGCGCCCAAAACGGATGCCCTTTCGGGCTCGCCATGACGCCGTTGAACAGGAGCGCGTTCATCCCAAGTGGCAACGCATGATAATTGTGCTCAGGGGGTTCTTCGCAAAGCACGACGCGTGTTTCTTGCGCTATGACTTCGAGCGACGACAAGCATTCTGTATCCAGATCAGCATAAATGCCGCCACAATGGTCCAGCACCAAATACCGCCCCATGTCGGCCCTTTGGACTGGGTTAGGGTAGGACGAGAACAGTTCTTCCAAGGCAGGGTAATGCGTGCGGACAAGTTCAAGCAGATCGTCATCCGTCCACAACCGATAGTCCCAAGCCGGATTCAACCGCTTCCAGCTTTCCGGCCACTCGCGCGGTTCCGGAATGTCGGCGGTCTTCCACGTCTGGTGAATTATCCTTGGGATCATAGGGGCGCTGCTGTGAATGAAGTCCGCATTATCATTAATAATCCAAAATCTGTCAGGTCCGTGCCGCAGCAACAGTTGATGCCCTAGGCTGTAGCGTCGTGGGCCCATTGCGGTCCAGACGGAATAGCGCCGTCGGCGATTTTGCCCGGGGCGATAGGTATTGATCTGTTGGTTTTTTGGTGAGCGAGTGATGCGAAGGTCCGCAACGAGTCCAGTGGGTTCAATGTTGCAACCGAAACATTTCGACACTTCTGGCGGATTGCTGATGGGGTGGATGGCTCTTGCTCCAACCAGCGTCGCGATGCGCTATACTGCA
>ERZ888423.459-NODE-459-length-41393-cov-8.129493_pt1 | contig 41393 bp, 43 predicted proteins | sample MGYA00520523_ERZ888423 | MGnify/ENA primary metagenome ERZ888423 (study PRJEB32303, sample SAMEA104408611) | aquatic metagenome | biome: Brackish water; feature: Pelagic; material: water | place: Baltic Sea | collected 2014-06-08T10:24:00 | depth 30,27 m ... | reverse complement strand
ACCCGTCAAAACCGCATGGGCTGAGCCTCATACACAGAGTTTCGGATACTCCCCACAGACAACGCGCCGCATAATCAAAACAACCAGATGAGCCAAACTCTCTCTTAGTTTAGGCCGCCTTTGGTCCCAAAAACCCTGACGACGGACACGACAGCATTGCCAAGTCGATCCCGCCACACTCCAATATTGCGGAGGTCGGCGCGATCCGGATCAAACACACCTCTTTCGTTACATCTCTCAATGATCCAGAGACCGGCTGCTTTTGGGTTCCAGTTGCCGTCGCCCGTAGAAAATCGTTCTAGACACCAAGCTTCAACGTCAGGACCTTGGCCTACAAGAAGCGATTTGACACCTCTTCCACTCTCCAGAGATTCAGCGCTGAACTTGCGTAACTGTCCGCTAGGCGGAATAAGGTAATAGTTTCCAGCGTTGTGACCCAGAGGAGTAACTGGGTCACTCTCCTTCACAACGGGAGCAGCAAATTCCGCCGGAATAGTCTCAGCATTTGCAAATGCGGCGCGGACAGCTTCTTTTCCTGAAGTTAACCCGTTTGGAACATCGCAAATCTTGACGGGCTTTTGGAAGGGACCTTGCACACCATCTGTCATGAGCGCACCCGTTTGATAGAGTGATCAACGACAGTCTTGGAGATCATCCACTCGTCCAGATCAGCGCGCCGGTGAGCCGCCGCTTCTTTGGCGGACTCCCACGCTTCAACGGTGGATAATTTCCACCGCGTACAGCCGGGACTTAGATTGATAGGTTCGGGGAAGCCTTCGTCGCGACACCACCGCCATATAGTCTGGCGACTGACGTTGAACCTGCCCGCAACTTGCTTGTCTGAAAGATACATGGAGCACCTCGTTATTGAAGATACTACCTAATATGGACAGATTCTCACTCGTTGGAACATCTGTACGGGTGTAGTTTGGCTATTCTAGATCACTACCTTAATCCTTGATTCTTCATAAAGTTCAATATCTTGCCACGCGCCTTCTCGCCCGTGGCTGACCAAAGCTTTTTTACCATATAGCTATGGCTCTGTAGCGCAGTTGCGGCGATAGCCTCCCTGTTGTCGGTTCCAATTTCCACAGCGATCCCCTGTAGAAAGGTCCGCCGATCCTTAGTGATCTGCGTTTCGCCTTTTGGTTTTCTGATCTTTGCCAACTTAGCGTCAGACGCATTAGCAATCGTGTCTGCAGCGCCACCCCGCAACTGCCAGTAGACCCTTGCGCGGTCCGACGCATCCGCACGCTCTGATTCTGAAAAATTTGGTGACATCATCTGTCGTTCGGCCTCGCGCGCCAAGCGTTCAAACTCGTCGCGCAACGCCTCATAGTCTTTTTTGACATCACTCATGGCCAAGGAACATCCCCCAATCATCCATCATTGCACGCCTCTTTTCGACCATGTCTGATCTGTCATAGGCCTGACGGACCTTGCTGCCTACATTGTGGGCGAGTGCAATTTCAGCCATATCGCCATCAAAGCTAGTGCGCTCTGTCACCCACACCCTAAAGCAACTGCGCAGACCGTGAGGGACAGCTTGATCCTTTGTCTTTGCATCGACATAGCCAGCACCCCCACGCTTCACGTCTGCCTCGTGTATGCTGCGCATGACCTTTCCCAATGTAGCATCCGACAATGGGCCACCGCGTGACGATGTAAACAGTAGGTTACCCATACGCGGCAGCTCATTCAATAAAGCAATCATTGTGTCGGTTAAAGGCACGCGATGTGGCTTGCCTGTTGGCGATATCTTGCTAGAAGTCCTCCCCGGCTGGATCGTCCATAACCGCGCATCGAAGTCTACCTCACCCCAACTGGCGAAACGCACCGCACCTGTCCGCGATGCGGTTAAAGCCTGAAACCTTAGCGCCGTTGCGCCCATACCCTCTCGGCCAAGAAGATCTGCCCACCACCTTGCAGCTTCTTCAACTTGCAGCGCTGGGTAATTCTTTTTTGGTGCAATCTTGCCGGGCGCGGAAAGGGTCAGTTCAAGGTTGCCACGCCAAGCTGCGGGATTGTCTCCTGTCCGATGGCCTGCCGCCTTTGCATAGTCCAATGTCTTTTCGACGCGTTGTCGGACTTTCGTCGCTGTTTCAGTCCGAATTTCCCAAATCGGATGCAAGACACGCAAGATATCGTCGCGAGAGATGTCTTGCACCAGCATATCGCCAAGTTCTGGAAAAGCGTATTTCTCGACCGTGGCCCGCCACTGACTGCGGTAACGATCTGTCCTAAGTTCTGGTAACTTCTTTTCGGCGTATTTCTCGAAAGCCTCTATGAAAGTCAGTCCTTTCCGCTGTGAAGCCAACAGCGCCGACTTTGCGGCCCTGCGCGCTTCGACAGGGTCAATACCGTTGCGGATGGCGTCTTTGGTCTCTGAGGCCTTCTCACGCGCTCTGGCAAGGCTCACCTCAGGAAACGGACCCAGGCCAATCTCACGCCGTTTATCGCCGACGCGGACCCTAAGCAGCCAAGATTGCGCTCCATTGGTCGTGACCTGTATCAGTAGCCCAGCGACACCACCAACTGTATGGACGCCGCTCGGAAGTCGCCTAACCTCCAACGATGAAAGCTCTTTTGCACGCTTTGGCATGACAGCCCCTCATACAACCCGCCCAAAAATATGTAATTATGCGCTACCGTATGCAACTGAATGATACAAGCCAAGATGCATAAATCCCTATTTATAAAGGATTTCTGCTACTTATTGTAATTGATTGATACGGGGCTCTGGAGTGCGTTACCCGCTCCATTTTTGTGTCCTATCGCCCCGCCACTTGAGGACATGAATCTATGTCCTGCCGTTTCGCCACTTGAGGACTTGAATTTATGTCCCATCGCTGCGCATCTTGACTGCGAAAATCCAAGAGAAAGCGCCCCACATGTCTGATATTACCCGCCTGCACACTGGCCCGCGTATGAGCCAAGCCATCATTCACAACGGCACCGTCTATCTGGCGGGCCAAGTCGCTGCCGAAGGGCAAAGCGTGACGGCGCAGACCCAAGGGTGCCTAGATAAGATTGATGCGTTGCTGGCCGAGGCTGGGATCGACAAGACCCGCATCCTGACCGCGCAAATCTGGATGGCAGATATGGCGGATTTTGCGGAAATGAACACTGTTTGGGATGCTTGGGTGGCGCAAGGACATTGCCCCGCACGTTATGCTGGCGAGGCCAAGCTGGCCACGCCGGGCTACCTTGTTGAAATCATCGTCGTCGCCGCCCAAGACCGCCTGTGACGCCATTTCTAATGCCGCTCGACGCCAATGCGCTGCGTACCGCAGGCATTCCGGCCCCGTGGACTTTTGGGATGGCGGACCGTGTGCGATTTGCTGAAATCGACTCGCTCAACCACGTCAACAACGTGGTCTATCTGCGCTGGTACGAGACGCTGCGGGTGAATTATATGGACCACTACGGCATCTATGATGTCGCGGGGCCTGATCCGAAATTCGTCGTGAAAACAGTTGGCTTAGACTATCAGGCCGAGGTCATGCGCGGTGCGCCATACATTAACGTGGCCCGCACTGTGGCGATGCGCAACACCAGTTTCGTGATGGAATACGCAACCTTCGTGGACGGGAAAATCACGACGACAGGCACCGCTGTGGTCGTGATTCTGAATGCCGATAGCAGCAAACGCCCGCTAACCGGTGCGCTGCGTCAGATACTTATTGAACGGGACGGCGCGGTTCAGGCGTAACGGCTGCACACCGTTCTTTTGCAAAAACCCGACCAGAGCTGCCGTCGATCCGTCCTTGTCATCCGCGCTCCGCGTGCCCTCGACCACGGGCTGCAAGGCCGTAGCCAATTCCTTGCCCAATTCCACGCCCCATTGATCGTAGGAATTGATACCCAGCACAGCACCTTCAACAAACACACGGTGTTCGTAAAGCGCCACGATCTGGCCCAATGTAAAGGGATCAAGCTGCGGGTAGGCAATCGTCACAGACGGGCGATTGCCCGGAAATAAGCGGTGGCGCGCCTGACGGTCCAATTCATCGCCTGCGAACCTATCTGCAACTTTACCGCGCGCCTCGTCCAGATCACGGCCCTTCATCAAGGCTTCGGACTGGGCTAGACAGTTGGCGACCAAAAGCTGGTGCTGATGGTGCAAATCATCCTCGTGACCACGCGCGGCTACCAAGAATTCGCAGGGCACAACGCGCGTGCCTTGGTGGATCAACTGATAGAACGCATGCTGGCCGTTGGTGCCCGGCTCGCCCCAAACTACGGGGCCGGAGTTTACAGTCAGATCGACGCCGTCCATGCTGACGCGCTTGCCGTTACTCTCCATCTCAAGTTGTTGCAGATAGGCGGGCAGACGCGCGAGGTTGTTGTCATAGGGCAGCACAGCGCGGGTCGCATAGCCGCAAATCTGGTTGTGCCAAATGCCGGTAAGCGCAAGCAACGCAGGCATATTTTCGGACCACTCCGCAGTTTTAAAATGCCGGTCCATGCTTTGCGCACCACGCAGAAAAGCGCGGAATGCAGGCGCGCCAATCCCAATCATCAGCGACAGACCAATAGGGCCCCACATAGAATAACGCCCCCCAACCCAATCCTCAAAACCGAACACGCGGGTGGCATCAATACCAAACGCAGCCGTCTTTTCGTCCGATGTAGAAAGGGCCACGAACTGCGCCGCGGGATCGGCGACAGTTTGCTCCATCCACGCCTTAGCGGTCTGTGCGTTGGTCATGGTTTCAATCGTTGTAAAGGTCTTGGAGGCCACAATCACCAGCGTCGTTGCCGGATCGCAACCACGCAAGACCTGCGCAATATCAGCCGGATCGACGTTACTGACAAAATGGCAGCGGGGCCCGTCATGATATGGCGCAAGTGTGCGCACGGCCATGGCAGGCCCAAGGTCGGACCCGCCAATGCCTATATTAATAACATCGGTGATCTTGCCGCCCTGCCCTGCAAACGCACCACTGCGCAGTTCATCGGCAAAGCCTTCCATTCGGTCAAGTGTCGCCAGCACCTCGGGCATCACATCAACGCCGTCCACAAGAACCGCGTCGCCATCCAGATTGCGCAATGCCGTGTGCAGCACGGCGCGACCTTCGGTTTCGTTAATTGGTGCACCGGCAAACATCGCGTCACGTTTGGCCGCGACGCCGGTCGTTTCAAGCAGATCAATCAGCAACGCACGCGTTTTGGCGTCGATGTTTGTCTTGGCGTAATCCAGTAGCATATCGCCGGCTTGCACGGAAAAGTCAGCCGCCCGCTCACTGTCGACAAGGGTTTCAAACCGGCGGTCCTTGGTGTCATCAAAATGGTTGCGCAGCGCGTCCCACATAGTTCTTATCCCTCTGCCCAATGCACCGTTGCGCCGCGCAAAACGGCGGCGACGGGTGCTTCTTCTGATGTTAAATGGCGGGCGCGTTCAAGTGCCTCGCGTTTCTCGCGGCCAATGATCACGATATGGCGTTTCATCGCGCCCTTCAGTACCGATGCGGACAAGGTGATACGCGGTTCAGGCGCACCCGGTGCGCGCATCGCAACCAACAGATCATCGCCGTGCAATGCGTTGTCCAACTGATCTGCACCCGGAAAGATAGAGGCCGTGTGCATATCTGCCCCCATGCCCAGTAAAAGCACCGACAGAGGCAGTTGCTCTGCCACCGTGGCGGCCAGATCATCCAGCTTGTCCTCGGGCGTTGACGCATTGTCGTAAAGTGGCACATATGTCGCCGCCGCCGCCCGATCTACCAACAGGCGCTGGCGCAACAACCGCGTGTTGGACCGCTCGGATGTTTCGGGCACCCAGCGTTCGTCCGTCAGCATCACCCGCACGCGCGCCCAATCCAGATTGGTGCCGCACAGACTGTCAAAAATCGGTCCCGGTGTGGTGCCACCAGGTACCGCAAGTGACGCGAAATCTTCGTGCAGCAAGGCCGCTTTGAGTTCGCCTGCGATGACGTTGGCCAAATCCATCATCATCATTTCTGTGTCGGCGTATTCTATCAGATCCATCATTATGCCTTTCCGGTCTGTGTGGTCGTGGCGCGCGTATAGGTCGGCTTTGCCCAAAACTTACCCTTTAAGTTCGCGCCATTTACGTCCGTCACGATGCATCAGCATCATCGCATCCTCGGGCCCCGCCGATCCTGTATCGTAGTGCTTGGGTACATCATTGCGCGCCTGCCAGCCTTCGATAATCGGATCGGTCCATGCCCACGCGGCCTCAACCTCGTCACCGCGCATGAAAAGCGTCTGGTTGCCACGGATCACATCCATAATCAGCCGCTCATAGGCATCCGGCACATCCTCGGCGTCCGGCCCCAAGGCGTCGGCAAATGTCATATCAAGCGGTACATCAATCAACCGCATGCCCCCCGGTCCGGGTTCTTTGATCGTCACTTGCAGGGTCATCCCCTCGTTGGGCTGCAGCTGGATCGTAAGGATATTGCGGTGGCGTTTTTCATCGCCCTCGAAAATGGAATGTCCAAGATCTTTGAACACCACAACAATTTCAGACGTTTGCGCCTTAAGCCGCTTGCCTGTGCGCAGATAGAACGGCACCCCTGCCCACCGCCAATTGGCGATATGCGCCTTCATGGCGATAAAACTTTCGGTATGGCTGCGCGGGTTTTCCGCGTCTTCGCGATAACTGGCGGTCTTGGGTCCCGCATCATACTGACCGCGCACAAGATGGTGCGGATCAAGCGGCTGCAACGCACGAATTACCTTGAGCTTTTCGTCCCGCACGGCGTCCGCATCAAACTGGTGTGGCGCTTCCATGGCGATTAGGCAAAGCAGTTGCATCAGGTGGTTTTGCACCATATCGCGCATCGCACCGGATTTGTCGTAGTACCCCCCGCGCCCGCCAACGCCGACGGTTTCGGCCACGGTGATCTGGATGTGATCAACATAGTGATTGTTCCAAAGCGGCTCGAACAGCATATTGCCAAAGCGCACGGCCATCAGGTTCTGGACTGTCTCTTTGCCCAAATAATGATCAATCCGGTAAATCTGGCATTCATCAAAATGCATCGCCAACGTCGCGTTCAATTCTTTGGCACTACCCAGATCACGGCCAAACGGCTTTTCCACGACTATCCGGCTATTGGCATCGGCAATCTTGTGGCTTTGCAACCGTTCAGCCAACGCCCCAAAAAGCGACGGTGCAACCGAGAAATAGAACGCACCGATGACATCCTTGCGCACAAGTTTCGCAAGCGCCTGCCAGCCACCATCCCCCAATGCGTCGATCGAAACATATTCGATCTGCCCCAGAAACGCATCAAGCGCTTTTTTATTGCGCTTTTCGGCACCACCGAATTCGGCAATCGCATCACGGATCATCTCGCGATAGCCATCGGCATCAATGTCGGACCGCGCAGCGCCAATAATACGTGATCCTTCGGGCATCTGACCCGACAGAAAACGGCGAAACAGCCCCGGTAGGATCTTGCGACGGGCTAAATCACCCGTGCTGCCAAAGATTACCAGATCAAAATCATCGACCGGAATGACGCGTGAAACCATGGGTATGCTCCTGAATTCGTTAGCGCTAACGCCGTTTCAATACGCAGCCCTGCTCACAATGTCCATTCCCTTGTGGCCGATGCAACACCGCTTTCTATGCTTCCAGTTCTGCATCCCAATACAAAAAATCAACCCAAGACTCGTGCAGGTGATTGGGTGGAAACTTGCGCCCGGTATTGCGCAACTCCTCGGCGCCTGGAGGACGCGGCGGCTTGCGCAGCGACATACCTGATCGGCGCAGGCTATTGCTGCCTTTGTGCAAATTGCAACGCGAGCAGGCCGCCACAACGTTTTGCCACGACGTCACGCCGCCACTTGCGCGCGGGATCACATGATCAAACGTCAGATCACCACGCGCGCCGCAATACTGGCAGCAAAACTCGTCGCGTAGAAACAGATTGAACCGCGTAAACGCCACGCGCTTTTGCGGTTTGACATAATCGCGCAGCACAACAACCGACGGAATCCTGATCACCGTCGAGGGGCTATGCACAAACTCGTCATATTCCGCGACAATATCAACGCGGTCCAGCCATGCGGCTTTAACAGCGTCCTGCCATGGCCACAGTGACAGCGGATAATAAGACAGTGGTCGATAATCCGCGTTCAGTACCAACGCTGGGTGCTGTTTCAGCTTGCCCGGCTCGCGCACAAAATCCGCTCGGAAATCCGCATTCATCATTCACCCTGCCTGCCCGTATCACGACATCAAAGCGGGAGCCCCGCTCCTGTCACTGGCATAACTATATATAGCGCTGACAATCTGGCAAGCCCTACATATGGCCAGCATTGAACCGCCAGAGCGACAGGGGCATACCCTCCCAATTCTTCTTTTCAAAAATACTCGCGCGCGCAGCGCATCGCGACCCCGAAAGGGGGCGCAAATCACGCCTCAGGAATAGCCCAACCGCTCACGCATAAACGCCAGCGCGACCTGCAAGCCGTCCATGGCAATTCCGTGGCCGGTGCCCTTCATCACATGGGCATAAACCTCTTTCCAGCCAGCTTCCTGCAAAGCTTGCGCCGCTTGCGGCATGCTTTCGGGGGGCACAACGTCATCTTGATCGCCATGCACCAGCAACACCGGCGGGCGGCACCGCAATTCGTCTTGCAAAACCTCGGGCTGCAAGAGCCGCCCCGAAAACGCGCAAATGCCAGCCACAGGGTCTTCGCGGCGCGGCAGCACATGCAGCGCCATCATCGTGCCTTGGGAAAAGCCCAACACCATGACCTGTTCGGGCAGCAAGTCTTCATCGACCATCACCCCGTCCAGAAACGCATCTAAATCCGCGACCGCGCGCGCCATGCCCGCCATCGATTCTTCTTCGCTTGATCCGTCGATCCACGGGATCGGGAACCACTGGAATCCCATCGGACTTCCGGCGCACTCTTCGGGCGCATCAGGGGACAGAAACATTGTATCGGGCAGATGTTCGCCCAAAGGGTCGGCCAAGCCCAACAGGTCGGCGCCATTCGCGCCATATCCGTGCAAGAAAATAACTGCTGAACGGGTTTCCCCCGATAAGGCCTCGCGGCGGCCTGCGGTCAATGCGCGTGTCATGAAATACCTTCCCTGTCTTTTTCCAACCTGTAGTAGGCCCAGAGCAGACGCGCTGCAACCGAGCGCCAAGGCGACCACGCGACGGCCATTGCCCGCATCTCTTTTTCACTTGGGCGTGCGGGCAGATCAAACAACACCTTCGCCGCCTCTTGCAGGGCTAAATCGCCATGCGCGAACACATCCGCGCGGCCCAAACTGAACATCGCATAGATTTCAGCCGTCCACGGACCAATGCCAGACACCGCAGTCAGCGTTTGGATCACGTCGCCATCTGGCAGTTCGCGCAAAGCCTCAAAATCAATTGCCGCCGCGGCCAAAGCATATGCATATTTGATCTTCTGGCGCGACAGCCCGCAGGCGCGCAACGCATCCTCACTGGCGGCCGCAACACGGCTCGGATCAACCAACCCCGCCGCCACCAACCGCGCGCAGATCCCATTGGCCGAAGCAACGCTGACTTGCTGGCTCATGATCGCGCTTAACAACTCGGCAAAGCCTTCGGGCTTGCGGCGCAGTGGCAACGTGCCGGTCCGCTCATAGGCACGCGCAAACCGCGCATCTTGCGCGCATAGCCAGACCATCCCTTCGGCAACGCAAACGTCTGATTTAATAATCCGCCCGCTCAAAGGGCCGCCAACCATTCCAGTGCAGCAGCCGGCGTTTCAACGCGCTGCGCATCAGACATCGGCGGGCGTTCAATCATCGCCACCTTAATCCCCAGAATGCGCGCGGCGGTCAGTTTTGTGGCACTTGCCACCCCCCCCGCGTTCTTGACCACCAACCAGTCAATACCCAACGCCTTAAACAGCTCTTCCTCGCGCGCCACAGAAAATGGTGGCCGCCCGATTGCAAACTCGCCGCCTTCAAACGGAAATGGCGCGGTGGGTGGATCAATCTGGCGACAAATCACGCGCCGCCCTTCCAACCCAGCAAACTGCTCAAGGGTCTGGCGGCCCGTCGCCAAAAACACCGTCGCGTCGGTTGGAATCACGCTTTGCGCGGCGCTGGCATCGGCGATCATTGTCCAGCGGTCACCAACGCCCGCCTCCCACGCGGGGCGCAATACCTGTAGATACGGCATACCCTGCGCGCCACAAATCGCTGCGGTGCGGTCTGTGATCCGCACCGCAAACGGATGCGTGGCATCAATGACAGCTGTAATGCCCGCGTCTTTCAGAAACGCGGTAAATTCCTCCGCGCCGCCAAATCCACCGATCCGCGTCGGAAACGGCAAAGGATCAGGATCGCGCGTCGCCCCTGCAAGCGAGGCAATCGCCTTGACCCCTTGCCCGACCAGCCCCCAAGCGATCTTTTTTGCCTCGCCCGATCCGGCCAAAAGCAAGACTGTCATGCGCCTGCCCGTCCGATAACCGTGCCCGCGCGGTCAATAATCACCACATCAAATTCCATTCCGTTGTAGCGCGCCATTAACCGATCTAACGCAAGACTCGCAACCGCCTGCGCCAATGGCGCGCCGCCAATTTCATAAGCCTCAAGTGCAGTATTGGCATCCGCTAACTTTGGGTCACCCATCAGGTCCGCAAGTGCGGCAAAATCAACTTGGCTGCGCCCCGAATGCAGATCAACCGCCCCCTGCGCCAGCTTCGTGATCTTGCCGATCCCACCGCCAATCGTAACCCTTGCGACTGGATTGCGCGCCAGATATTTCAACATCCCACCCGCGAAATCACCCATATCCAGCATCGCGTGATCGGGCAGATCATAGAGCGCCTGCACCACTTTTTCCGATGTGTTCCCCGTGCACCCCGCTACATGGCCCATGCCATTGGCGCGTGCCACATCTATGCCGCGATGGATTGACGCAATCCACGCCGCACAAGAAAACGGCCGCACGATGCCTGTGGTGCCCAGCACCGACAATCCGCCTGTGATCCCCAAACGCGGGTTCCATGTTTGTAAGGCAATTTCAGCCCCGTTCGGGATGCTGATTGCGATCTCGATATCGGGCCGTTGCCCGTATTCGCTCGCCATTTCGGCGACGACTTCATCCATCATCGCGCGCGGCACGGGATTGATCGCAGGCTCGCCGACGCCAATCGGCAGGCCCGCTTTGGTCACGGTGCCTACTCCGGCACCTGCACGAAACACCACGCCACCGGTCGATTGCGCTACCCGCACGATGATCAGCGCGCCGTGCGTCACGTCAGGATCATCGCCCGCGTCTTTGATAATACCCGCCTCGGCCCAGCCCGCACCACTGTCGGTATGCGTCACGGCAAATTCCGGCACCTCGCCCTTGGGCAGAGTGATCTGCACAGCGTCAGGAAAGGCCCCACCCCACAGCCGCATCAACGCCGCCTTGGTGGCAGCGGTTGCACAGGCACCTGTGGTCCAGCCACGGCGCAATTCCCCTGATGGCTTGCGTGTCATTGCGCGACCTTAACCCCGCACGCCCATGCCGCCAATCCGCAATCCGGTGTCGTTTGCCGCCTTTCGCTGCACGCTTTCACGGGCCATAACGAACACATGAGCGACTCGCTGCCCCTTCCCACTCACGACTGGCCTGTTTTGCAGGCCGGATGGGTCTGGCTATGCGGTGCTGGTCCGGGTGATCCGGGGCTGTTAACCTTGCATGCGCTCAACGCATTACGTCAGGCCGATGTGGTGATCTATGATGCGCTGGTCCAAGAGGCGATTCTCGACTGGGCCCCGCAAGCCGAGCTTATCTATGCAGGCAAGCGCGGTGGCAAACCCAGCGCCAAACAGCGCGACATTTCATTGCAACTGGTTGATCTGGCGCGCGCGGGCAAACGGGTCTTGCGCCTCAAGGGCGGTGACCCGTTCGTGTTTGGCCGTGGCGGCGAAGAGGCGCAAACCCTCGTGCAGCACGACATTCCAGTGCGCATCATTCCCGGCATTTCCGCAGGTATCGGCGGGCTTGCCTATGCGGGCATTCCTGTGACCCACCGCGATGTGAACCAATCCGTAACCTTTGTGACGGGACATGACCAATCGGGCGATGTGACCTCGTCATTGGATTGGAAAGCGATTGCAGCCGGATCACAGGTCATCGTGATCTATATGGGCATGAAACATATCGCGCGGATAGCGGCCGAATTGATCGCCGCGGGCCGCCCCTTGTCCGAACCCGTCGCCGTCGTGACAACCGCGACAACGCCCGAGCAACAAGTGCTGGAAACCACGCTTGGCACCATCGTCGATGATATCGCCGCCTCCGGCCTGCAACCGCCAGCTATCATCTGCGTCGGGCGCTCGGTGCTAATGCGTCAGGTGCTTGACTGGCAATCAATGGCCGCTGGTGTCCCACCGCGCAATCTGGACCCGCTGGGGCGCGGACGACCTGCCGAGAGCGCCTGATGGGCGGGCTGATCTTTGCCTCGCCCGCCTCAGGGTCGGGCAAAACAACCGTCACACTGGGATTTTTACGCGCCGCCTTGCGGATGGGCGCGCAAATCCGATCCGCCAAATCCGGCCCCGATTATATCGATCCACGCTTTCACGAGGCCGCGTCGGGCGCACCATGTATGAACCTTGATGCATGGGCGATGACGCCAGACCGCCTGCACAGCCTTGCCGCAGGTGACGGTGATCTGATAATCGAAGGGGCGATGGGCCTGTTTGACGGTGCGCCACCTGACGGGCGCGGGGCGAGTGCTGATCTGGCACGTCACTTGCGCCTGCCCGTCGTGTTGATCGTCGATTGCGCCCGTATGGCAGGGTCAGTTGCGCCACTGGTTGCGGGATTTGCGAACCATGATCCCCGTGTGACCGTGGCAGGTGTGATCCTTAACAACGTCGGATCGCCCCGCCATGAAACGATGCTGCGCCACGCGCTTGGCGACGTCCGTGTCTTTGGCGCGGTGGCGCGCGATACGACCCTTGCGCACCCCTCGCGCCACCTTGGGTTGGTGCAGGCAGGCGAACGCAGTGATCTTGAGGCGTTTCTTGAAAGCGCCGCCGATGTGATGGTTCAAGCGCTAGAGATGGACGCGCTGTTGGCATTGGCCGCATCCGCCCCCGCCATCACACCCTGTCGCGCCCCCCGTATCACGCCACCCGCGCAACGCATCGCCATTGCCCGCGATCAAGCCTTTGCCTTTACCTATCCGCATGTCTTGGATGATTGGCGCACAGCTGGGTCCGAACTTTCGTTCTTTTCACCGCTTGCCAACGAAGGGCCGGAACCCGCTGATTTCATTTATCTTCCGGGCGGATACCCGGAACTTCATGCAGGGCAAATTGCAGGCGCAACAACCTTCATTCAAAGCATAAGAAAAGCCGCGAAAGATACTAATATATATGGCGAATGTGGCGGTTACATGGTGATGGGAGAAAGCATTACCGATGCGATGGGCACATCCCACCAGATGCTTGGTTTGCTTGATGTTGCCACGTCATTCCAGCAGCGCAAACTGCATCTGGGCTATCGCAACCTGCACGCAGATCATGGCCCCATGTCCGGCACATGGACAGGTCACGAATTTCACTATGCTAGCACGCTGCACGCCAAGGGTGATCCATTGTTTGCCGCCACTGATGCGACGGGCACCACCTTGCCCACGATGGGTCTGCGCAGCGGCCGTGTCTGCGGTAGCTTTGCGCACCTAATCGACCGCGTCTTGCCTTGAACGCGCAACAGGACTACCGCTAGCACTATGACCGAATTGAACACCCAAATTGATGATGCCGCCGCGAAACGCAACGTAGCGATTCTTGTGGCCGCGCAAGCATTTCTGGGCAGCCAGATTACGATGATTTTCGTGATTGGCGGGTTGGCGGGGCAACAATTGGCGCGCGGCGCTGGCCTGTCGCTGTGTTTTGCGACCCTGCCGATCTCGATGATCGTGTTCGGGTCAATGACAACCGCGCCGTGGCTGTCGCACGTGATGCAAATTAAGGGGCGGCGCTTTGGCTTTTTCGTCGGTGCAATTGGCGGCATGGTCGGTTCGATCATCGGCGCTTATGCCTTGTCGATCGGCAACTTTTATCTGTTCCTCGTCGGCAGCTACCTGACAGGCATCTACATGTCCGCGCAGGGTTTTTTCCGGTTCGCAGCGGCTGATACCGCCTCTGATGATTTCCGCCCCAAGGCGATTTCATATGTCATGGCCGGTGGTCTGATCTCCGCAATTATCGGCCCGCAACTGGTCAAGGTCACGACCGATCTGACCGCCGTGCCCTTCGTGGGCACCTATATGGTTGCGATTGCGATCAATGTCGTTGGCATGCTGATGTTCTTTGCCCTCAACATTCCAAAACCACCAGTGATGAGCGCGGGCAGCCCGCAAAGCCGGTCGCGTCGTGAATTGCTGCGTGATCCGGTGATCCTTGTGGCGATTATCTGCGCCATGGTCGCCTATGCCTTAATGAACCTTGTGATGACCTCGACGCCACTGGCTGTTGTCGGATGCGGGTTTACCACGGATCGTGCCTCTGACATCGTATCGGCGCATGTCTTGGCGATGTTTATCCCGTCCTTTTTTACCGGCCATCTGATCGCTCGGTTTGGTGCACGCAAGATCATTGCATTGGGCCTCGTGATACTTGGATTGGCAGGGGTTGTCGGGTTAACAGGCGTCGAATTGGGTAACTTCTTTCTCGCCTTGGTTCTGTTGGGGATTGGCTGGAATTTCGGCTTTATCGGCGCGACATCGATGCTGGCATCGGCCTATAAACCCCATGAACGCGGCCGCGTGCAGGGCATGAACGACTTTATCGTCTTTGGTATGGTAACGATTGCCTCGCTTGCCTCGGGTGGGTTGATGAACTGTTCGGGCGGCACCGCCGTCGAAGGTTGGACTGCCGTGAATATCGCCATGGTACCATTTCTGGCACTGGCCGGTGCTGCGCTGATCTGGCTGGTGATGCGCCCGCGCACGTTTGAAAGCTAGACCCGCAGCCCCAACATCATCAGGCTAAACCTGCGGCGGAATTCCGACGTGCCAAGCCGCCCATCGGGAACACTTTGCGGGTCTTTGCGAGCGGCGCGCAGCAGGTCACGCGCGCGCCAATTGGCCCGCAAGGCCGCCTTCGCACTGCCAAAATTGTGGGGTTTGTGTTTGTCCAACATCCCCAGCCCATAATCGGCCAGATTTCGCAGTTCAGCCAGTGTTTCATGAGCCAGCGGTTTGCGCCCCGCCGCCGTGAGTGCTGGAACAGCCATCAGCCAGTTGGCGATACCACCGGCAATCGCCGCTTCGCGCAAGCGCTCTTCGTCGTCCGCTGATGCACCCAAAGCCAGCGCTGCCAGAACCACCAACGACCCGGCACCACGATCAATATGCGCGATCACGTCTTCTTCGCGCTCAAACGGTGCGCCAACGATGTCCCATTCGCGCGCGGTGATCAGCGTGGAAAACACCGAAGCAGGCAAATTATGTGTGGTGATCAAATCAGCCAGCGGTCCCGCAACTTCATGCGCGCGCGCAGGTTTGCCAGCCGCGGAATCAGCCACCATATCGCGCCAGAATTGCAAGCGCATCTGCGCGATCAACGGCTCGCGGGTCACCCAAGGGGCCCGCGCGATTTCCAGATTGACCGCGTAAAGCGGAAACAGCACCGCGCGCTGGCCGGGCTTGCAAGACATCGCCGCCAAAAACCGATCCGGATCGCCCTTTTCAACCAGCGCGGCGCAGGCGTTCAGTGTCACACTGTCGCCCCGTCACGCAGAAGTTTCCAGTTGATCGCATCGAGCAACGCATCAAACGACGCATCAACGATGTTGGCACTGACACCGACCGTAGACCAACGCTGTCCCTGCCCGTCTTCGCTGTCGATGATAACTCGCGTCACAGCCTCGGTGCCGCCGTTGGTTATACGTACCTTGAAATCCACCAGATGCATGTCGTCGATGATGCTCTGATATGGACCAAGGTCTTTGGAGAGCGCACGCGACAGTGCGTTCACCGGACCTTGGTCGCCTCCATCCGGCCCTTGGCTTTCGCTGACATTCAGCATGCGTTCGCCGTTGATCTTAACGACCACAACAGCCTCGGACAGCGACACCATGCGCCCGCGTTTGTTGCGGCGACGCTCAACCGTCACGCGGTAACGTTTGACCTCGAAAAAGGTCGGCAACAGGCCCAGTTCTTCGCGCGCCAGCAATTCAAACGAGGCCTGCGCCGTGTCATAGGAATACCCGCGCGCCTCTTGCTCTTTGATCCGGTCAAGGATGCGTGTCAGCGCCGGATCACCTTTTTCAACGGCTAAACCCGCGCGTTCAAGACGTTCTCGCAGGTTGGATTGCCCCGCTTGGTTGGACATCGGAACGATGCGCGTATTGCCGACAAGTGCCGGATCAATATGTTCATAGGTCGTGGGGTCTTTGGCAATCGCGCTGGCGTGCAAGCCCGCCTTATGGGCAAAGGCCGATGACCCTACATAAGGCGCTTGTTTTTGCGGCACACGGTTCAAGATATCATCGAGCAGGCGCGAGGCACGGCGTAGTCCGGCTAGCGCTGCGTGCGTTACACCCGTTTCCAGCGTGCTGGCATAGGGTTCCTTCAACAAGAACGTGGCAATCAAGGACGTGAGATTGGCATTACCACAGCGTTCACCCAGCCCGTTCAGCGTGCCCTGCACCTGCCGTACACCCGCATCCACTGCCGCCAGCGAATTGGCCACCGCGTTTTCAGTGTCGTTATGGGTGTGGATGCCAAGGTTTTCACCAGCGATCCCGCTGGCAATCACATCCGCCACAATCGCACCAATCTCGTGGGGCAGCGTGCCGCCATTGGTGTCACACAGCACAATCCAGCGCGCGCCTGCGCCGTGCGCCGTCTTGATCGCCGCCAAGGCATAGTCGCGGTTCGCCTTATAGCCGTCAAAGAAATGCTCTGCGTCAAACAGTGCCTCGCGCCCCTGCGCCACCAGATGCACAACGGAGGCCGCTATATTCTCAAGGTTCTCGTCCAACGTGATCCCCAGCGCGGTGGTCACATGGAAGTCATGAGTCTTGCCCACCAGACAGACAGAAGGCGTCTTGGCATTCATCACCGCCGCCAGCACATCGTCGTTATCAGCAGAATAGCCGTTGCGTTTGGTCATACCAAAAGCGGTCATCACCGCGCGGGTCTTGGGAACTGCATCAAAGAAATCACTATCCGTCGGGTTCGCACCCGGCCAGCCACCTTCGATATAATCCAGCCCCAATTCATCCAGAACCACAGCGATCTGCTGCTTCTCAGCGGTGGAAAACTGCACGCCTTGGGTCTGCTGACCGTCACGCAACGTCGTGTCATAGAGATACAAACGGTCCTTAGTCATCGCATCAGACCTCCCTCATCTTGCTCCAAATATCCCGGGGTCCGGGGCAGCGCCCCGTGACCGATTTTGCACAGAAATCCGAACCCTGCCCACAAACACTGGCACATCATCATTTCAGCCCCTCCAGCTTGGACGCATCAAAATCCGGTCCCGGCTGCCAGCTGGCCTGCCCCGCCACATCGGTGACCTGCACACCCGCAGCGTTCAACACATCGCGCACCTCGTCGGCTGTCGCAAAATCCTTGGCCGCGCGGGCCGCCTGACGTTTCGCCAGCAATCCGGCGATGACCGCGCCAACCCAGTCTTCCACGGCATCAACAACGCCGTCTACACCCGCCAGGGCAGGCAAGTCTGCCCAATCATCAATCAATCCCAGCACTTCAAGCCCGGCCGCAAAGGGTGCCAACCCTTCGGCGGTATGTGCCTTTGATAACACATGCAGCCGCGCAATCGCGCCGTGCGTGTTCAGATCATTGGCCAAGACACCAATGAATTCCGCGTCAGTGGCCCACTTACCCGCTGACTTCAACGCTTTCACAGACTCCACCGTCATCCCATGGCTGTGCAATACCTGATACCACTTGCGCAGGGTCGCCTCGGCCTCGGCGCGTTTGGCTTCGGTCCAGTCCATCGGTTTACCGTAATGCGTGCCCAGAAACACAAACCGCATCGCCTCACCGGCCACACCCTGATCCAAAAGATCGCGCACCGTAAAGAAATTGCCCAAGGACTTGGACATCTTCTTGCCTTCAACTTGCAACATCTCGTTATGGACCCAGTAGCGGGCGAACTCCGCACCCGGATGGGCGCACGCGGACTGGGCGATCTCGTTTTCATGATGGGGAAACTGCAAATCATTGCCGCCGCCGTGAATATCAAACGACGCGCCGAGCAATTCATAGCTCATCGCCGAACACTCGATATGCCACCCCGGACGTCCACGCCCCCAAGGGCTGTCCCACCCGGGCTGCGCATCGCTCGACGGTTTCCATAGCACAAAATCCATCGGATTGCGCTTGTAGGGCGCCACCTCGACCCGCGCACCGGCGATCATATCGTCGATCGACCGGCCCGACAGCGCGCCGTAGTCGCTATAACTTTCAACGGCAAACAGCACGTGACCCTCGGCCTCGTATGCGTTCCCCTTGGCCACCAGATCAGCGATCATCACCACCATCTGCCCAACAAAATCCGTAGCGCGCGGCTCCAGATCCGGCCGCAGCGCGCCCAAGGCATCCATGTCGTCATGATACCAGCCAATCGTTTCGTCAGACCGCTGCGCAATCAGCTCCTCCAACGACCCCGCCGCGCCCGCCTTTTGACGGGCCAAAGCCGTGGCGTTGATCTTGTCATCCACATCCGTGAAATTGCGCACATAGGTCACGTGATCTGCCCCATAGACATGGCGCAGCAAGCGGTTGAGCACGTCAAACACAATCACAGGGCGCGCATTGCCCAGATGGGCGCGATCATAAACCGTCGGCCCACAGACATACATCCGCACGTTTTTGGGATCGAGGGGGATGAACTCCTCTTTGCGGCGGCTCTTGGTGTTGTGCAAACGGATCGTTGTCATGTCAGTCCTCAAACGGGCCATAGGCTAGGCCTCAAACGGTTCTCGCCCGCGGACTTAGCAACTTAAATGTTCAGGATAAACGTGAAAGAGCGGCCCGCGTGACGTATGTCAGCAGATAATAATGCAAATAATGATACAAATGCTCTTCATGACGCTGACATAACAGGCACATGGCTATCCGTCCAGCATTTCCACGAGGGTCTTGATCGCGCGCAGATCGCACCCCGTGACATCGCCTTTCACAGCACGGGTCCACTTGCCTGCCAGCTTTGATGTGGCGACCCCCTCAGGCGTATAAAGCCAAATCACACCATCCCGCTGCGCGATGCTTTCGAACGCCGCGCCGTAAGTGTTGACCACTGACTGATCAATCGCATCGCGCTGATCGCCCGCATAATCCCCAGCACCGGCGCGAAATACCAAATTGCCACTCGCGATATAGTTGCGCACATCTTGCCAGCCCGAACCACCCGCAATAGGGCCTCAACCGGCCTTATTGAACGGCTCGGCTTTGCCCGCATCTCAACGCTCCCAAACGCCGATCATTTCAAAGGCAGCGACAGCGATGAATACCAGTGCCGCCTGACCCCCACGCCCACGAGCCGCCAAACAGCCGACACCTTCTGCGCCACCCTCAAGGGTGTCACCCGCGCCGACCCAACCACAGGCGAGCTTGATTCACGGAAAGTCGGCGGCAAAATGTTCGCCACCTTCGGCGAGCGGATCAACGGCGTGTTCACCAAGACCGATAGCGTTGAAATCGCACAAATGCTGATCGACGCAAATGCTGCCACCAAGGCCCCATATTTCCACCGCTCGTGTGTGCTGGCCCGGCTTGACGCGCCTAGGGGCGAACTCCACCACCGCCTGCAAAACCCCTACGACATCATCCGCGCCAACCTGCCCAAAAAACTGCGTGGCACCCTTAACCATTCTTCTGTTCCAAAATACCTCCGGGGGAGTACGCAAGGACGGGGGCAGTGCCCCCAAATATCGTGCCCTCGCAGCAGTCCTTTTTCGCAAATTTCCCCCCAGCCATTGCACCCCAAGCCTTGGGTCTGATATACCTTTCACAACAAAATATAGCGGTCCAAGACCAGACAGGCGATACACGTGAACGACACTCCGGAAGCCCCTGAAAACACTGACGAAAATGCCCCAGCAAAGTATGTCTATGATGGTCCTTCCATCTCGATAACAGACGAGATGAAGACCTCCTATCTTGACTACGCCATGTCGGTGATCGTCAGTCGCGCTATTCCGGACCTGCGCGACGGGTTAAAACCCGTGCACCGCCGCATTCTTTTCGCCATGAGCGAGACCAATAACGGCCACGACAAACCATATCGTAAATCCGCGCGCCCGGTGGGTGATGTGATGGGCCAATACCACCCGCACGGCGATAGCGCGATCTATGATGCCCTCGTGCGGATGGCGCAGGATTTCTCGATGTCGCTGCCGCTTTTGGATGGGCAAGGCAACTTTGGCTCGATGGACGGCGATAACGCCGCCGCGATGCGCTATACCGAAGTGCGGATGGACAAGCCCGCTGCCTACCTGCTTGCTGATATCGACAAAGATACCGTCGATTTCCAAGACAACTATGACGGCAAACAAAAAGAACCCACAGTTCTGCCTGCCCGTTTTCCCAATATGCTGGTCAATGGAGCTGGCGGGATCGCGGTGGGTATGGCCACGAACATTCCGCCCCATAACCTTGGCGAAGTGATCGATGCGACGCTGGCCCTGATTGATCAACCTGACCTGAGCAGCGAAGATCTGATCGCATATGTGCCTGGCCCCGATTTCCCCACGGGGGCCCTCATGCTGGGCCGCTCTGGCGCGCGCAAAGCCTATCTTGAGGGGCGCGGTAGCGTCATTATCCGATCCAAGACTCACATCGAGGAATTGCGCAAAGACCGTTGGGCAATCGTGATCGACGAAATCCCCTATCAGGTGAACAAGGCGTCGATGATCGAAAAGATCGCCGAGGCCGCGCGCGAAAAACGCATCGAGGGCATCGCCCATGTGCAGGACGAATCTGATCGTAACGGCGTGCGCGTCGTTGTTGAACTCAAACGTGATGCCACAGCCGAAGTCGTGTTGAATCAGCTGTTCCGTTTCACGCCGATGCAAACCTATTTTGGCTGCAACATGCTGGCCTTGAACGGTGGTCGTCCCGAAACGCTCACCCTGCGCCGGTTCCTGACGTCGTTCATTGATTTCCGCGAAGATGTGGTCGCACGCCGCACCGCGTTTGAACTCCGCAAAGCCCGCGAGCGCAGCCATGTCCTATGTGGTCTGGCCGTAGCCGTCACCAACCTTGACGAAATTGTCGCCGCAATCCGCTCCTCTGCTGACGCCGCCGAGGCACGCGAAAAACTGATGACACGCCGCTGGCCCGCTGGCGATATACTTGAATACATTGCACTTATTGACGACCCGACCCATACAGCCAACGACGACGGCACCTATAGTTTGTCCGAAGCGCAAGCCCGCGCGATCCTTGATTTGCGCCTTCAACGCCTCACCCAAATCGGCGTCAAGGAAGTCACCGACGAGCTGCAAGACCTCGCCGCGAAAATCCGCGAATACCTCGCGATACTTGGTAGCCGTGACCGGATCATGGACATAATCCGCGCCGAATTGACCGAAGTGCGCGACTTGTTCGCGGTCCCGCGCCGCACGCAAATCGTCGACTGGTCCGGCGACATGGACGACGAAGACCTGATAGAACGCGAAGACATGGTCGTTACCGTCACATCGGGCGGCTATATCAAACGCACAGCACTGGCCGATTTCCGCGCGCAACGGCGTGGCGGCAAAGGTGTCGGTGGCATGGCGACCAAAGAAGAGGACGTAGTCACCACCCTTTTCGTGGCAAATACCCACACACAACTGCTGTTCTTCACGACCGATGGAATGGTCTACAAGCTTAAGACATGGCGTTTGCCGCAGGGCTCGCGCACCTCAAAGGGTAAGGCGATCGTCAACATCCTGCCGATCCCGCCAGGTGTATCGATTGCAGCGATTATGCCGGTAGACCGCGACGAAAAAGACTGGGCTGATCTACAGATCATGTTCGCAACTTCCGCTGGAACTGTCCGCCGTAACCGTTTGTCAGACTTCACAAATGTCATGCGCAACGGCAAGATCGCGATGAAATTCGAGGATGATCACGCCAATACAAAACTGATCAACGCACGCATTTGCAGCGACGACGACGATGTGATGCTCACCACGGATTCAGGCCGCGCAATTCGTTTTCGCTCCACTGATGTGCGGGTGTTCAATAGCCGCGCTTCGACGGGTGTACGCGGTATCAGACTGACCGGCGACGACACGGTCGTGTCGATGTCAGTGATCCGACATTCCGATGCCGATCCACAGGAACGTGTCGCCTATCTCAAGATGCGCCGCGCGATGGCGGGTCTGGCCGATGATGCGGAAAACGAAGACGACGAAGACGCGCCAGCAGGTGCTATCACGCCGGAACGCTATGCTGAAATGTCGGCGGCTGAAAACCTGATCCTGACAATCTCTGCCGCTGGCTCGGGCAAGCTGTCCTCAAGCCACGACTACCCGCTTCGCGGACGCGGCGGCATGGGTGTCATGGCAATGGACAAGGCGATGCGCGGCGGCGCGCTTGTGGCGTCCTTCCCCGTGGAACTAGACGATCAGATCATGCTCGCCACCTCCAAGGGCCAATCAATCCGCGTGCCTGTCGAAGGGATTTCGTTCCGCTCGCGCAGTGCTGGCGGCGTCAAAGTGTTTGATACCGGAAAAGGAGAAGTTGTCGTGTCGGTCGCATGGATCGCCGAACAGGGTGACGAGGACGGTGAGGCTGGTGAGGCTGGCGAAGAATAAACGTGCCGCGCCCCAGCCGAGCCATTTGGCCAACGTTGGGGCGTATGCCACCATTTGACTGGCTAAACCTTGTGGCTGTGCAGCGTTGCAAAGTCACCACATCCATCACAGTCAGAATTACCTTACCTCGACATGACCCAAAAATTTCATTAAGTTAGATGTGATAATTCAAGGATAAACACGATGAAAATCACTTCGACAGCATTGGCACTCGTTGTGGCCGCAAGCGGTGCCGCACAGTCGCAAGACGTCACTTATCTATCCTACGGCCTCGGCTTTGAAAGTAAAGACTATGGTGGTGGCGACACTCTCGACACCTTCATTTTCGAAGGGGCCGTCGAGTACAGCATCAATCAATTCGTTCTCATGGCCAAAATTGATGGAGATTCTTTCAACTTTGGCGGCGGCTCGGGAGAGCTGAGCGTCATTGGTGCGCGTGCAGGTTATGAATTCGCCCCAGGAAGCCTTGTGTATGTTGGCGTTGGTTCGCTTATGTTGTTCGACGTTTCAAGAACAACCGCAGAAATCGGTGCACAATATGGCGCCGGCGCCTTCCAAGCCGGTTTGCACTATTCCTCCATTCCTGATGATGACATTGAGTCCGTGACACTTGCACTTGGCTACGAGATAGCACCTACTTCCGAAGTAGGTATTCGCTACACCAGTTTTCTTGGAATCGACGAATCCAGCACCCTTCTCTTTGGCTCATACGAAAGCGGCCCACTGTCCGTCGACGGCTCTCTTGAAGTTTTCAGCGGCGGCGACTTCTCGGTAGCTGGCGTCAATGGCACCTATGAATTTGGGGGCCGGTACCGCGCGCTTGGCGGGCTGATCCTGTTTGACACTGGCGGCGGAAATAACTATACGGCCGTGCAAATTGGCGCAGGCTTTCAAGTGGCCGATAACATGTGGATCGACGCAAGCTACGCCCACCTGTCTCTTGACCCTGGCAACGGCCACACACTTGGCCTGATGTTCAGCTTCGAAACAGGTGACCGCGCGTTGCTGGTTGATCGCTCTAACGAAATCCGCCAGATTCCATATAACGCGTTTGGTGGCGAATTCCGTTTCGTCGGTGTCTTGACCGAAGTCGGAGGTTTTGGCATCTAATCTTTCAGCACAGTCATTCAAAAGGCCCGCACATCGTCGTCGCGGGCCTTTTTAGTTTAGCTCAGGGGCGGGCAACGTGGCCCCTTTCCAAGCCGCACCAGACAGCCTAAGTGACGATCATGAACAACACACTCCATATCATCGGCGGCGGCATGGCCGGATCCGAGGCCGCATGGCAGGCCGCCAACGCTGGCGTCCAAGTCGTGATCCACGAAATGCGCCCCAATGTCGCAACCTTTGCCCATCGCACAGGCAATCTGGCTGAAATGGTTTGCTCCAATTCGTTCCGATCTGACGATAGCGAACAAAACGCCGTCGGCTTGCTGCATTGGGAAATGCGTGCCGGTGGCGGGGTCATCATGGCCACTGCCGATCAGCATAAATTGCCCGCCGGTGGCGCGCTGGCCGTTGACCGCGATCCCTTTTCTGAATCTGTGACCGCTACATTAACTGCGCATCCTAACATATCGGTTTCATACGAAGAAATTGACGCGCTACCTGATGATGGTCACTGGATTATCGCCACTGGCCCGCTCACATCCAGCAATTTGGCCAATGCGATTTCTGCCGAAACTGGCGCCGAAGCGCTGGCATTTTTCGACGCCATTGCCCCGATCATCTATCATGACAGTATCGACCTGACCAAGGCGTGGATGCAAAGCCGCTACGACAAGGGCGCGACCGAGGAGGAGCGCACAGCCTACCTTAACTGCCCGATGACCAAGGCCGACTACGAGGGTTTCATCGACGCCCTACTGGCTGCGGACAAAACCGAATTCAAAGAGGGCGAGACCGCAGGCTATTTCGACGGCTGCCTCCCGATCGAAGTTATGGCGGAACGCGGCCGCGAAACCCTGCGCTTTGGCCCAATGAAACCTGTCGGTCTGACCAACGCAAACGACCCGCAAAACAAACCCTACGCCGTCGTGCAACTGCGCCGCGACAATGCATTGGGCACGCTTTACAATATCGTCGGGTTTCAAACCAAGATGAAGTATGGCGCGCAAGTCGATGTTCTAAAACGTATTCCCGGTCTTGAGAACGCAAACTTTGCCCGCCTTGGCGGTATCCACCGCAATACCTTCCTGAATTCACCGACGTTGCTTGACGATCAAATGCGCCTGAAATCGCGCCCCAATATCCGCTTTGCCGGTCAGATCACCGGCGTCGAAGGCTACGTCGAATCCGCCGCAATGGGCCTGCTTGCAGGTCGCCTTGCCGTTGCTGAGATGCGCGGTGTAACCCTGCCGCCCGTGCCAGATACCACTGCCACAGGCGCGCTGGTGACGCATATTACCGGCGGTGCGGATGCTAAAACATTCCAGCCTATGAACGTGAATTTCGGGCTATTCCCGCCCGTCGAAGGTCTTAAATCAGGGCGTCGGGGCCGCAAAGACCGCTACAAGGCCTATACCGACCGCGCCAAGCTGGATTGGCAAGGCTGGCTTGATCACAGCCCACTAGACGCGACCTGAGCGCGCGCGCTAGGCTGCGGTCATGAGCGACACACTTGATACCAAACTCTGGAAGCCGCGTAGCGTCTCGGAAACCCGCAAAGTCTACCAAGACTGGGCGGCCACCTATGATGACGATGTGATCGGTTCGGGCTACGCGACGCCCGCGCGACTGGCAGCGATTGCCGCCAAGTATTGCGCGCGTGACCTGCCGTTGCTCGATTTCGGCTGTGGCACTGGACTGTCGGGCGCAGCCCTTTTTGCGGCGGGGTTCGCCACGATTGACGGGACTGATCTTACGCCAGAAATGCTGGATATCGCGCAGGGTAAAATGATCTATCGCGCGCTTTGGCAAGGCAGCGGCGACGCGATAGCCGTAACCCGTGGTGATTACGCAACGATCACCGCCACAGGCGTGGTAAGCCTTGGCGCGGCCCCGCCAGAAACCCTTGGTACGTTGCTTGATTGCCTTGCTACTGGCGGTCATCTGGCCCTGTCGTTCAATGACCCCACACTGGCCGACCCTCGCTACGTCGCGGCGCTGGACGGTGTGATGAATGACGGTCGCGCCATGCTGGTTGCGCGCGAACACGGGCCCCATTTAACTGGCAAGGGCATGGGCTCCGACGTGATCTTGCTACGCCGCTTGTGATCACGCGCTTTGCGCCGTCCCCGACCGGACCGTTGCACCTTGGCCATGCCTATTCGGCGCTGCTTGCCTTCGATATGGCGACACAAAACAACGGCACCTTCCTGTTGCGGATCGAAGACATAGACCAATCCCGCGCGCGACCTGAATGGGAGGCACAAATTTTCTATGACCTGCATTGGCTCGGGCTGCATTGGCCCACGCCTGCCATGCGCCAGTCTGACCGCCTGCCCGCTTACAGTGCCGCCTTGGACCATCTTTGGCAGCACGGTCTGATTTACCCCTGCACCTGCGCCCGCCGCGATATTCACGACGCGATCAGCGCGCCCCAAGAAGGTGTGCCAACCATAGGCCCCGACGGGCTGATTTACCCCGGCACTTGCCGGCCGCCACACCAACATGCAACACACGCCCCGCGACCCGATGCTGTCCTGCGGCTGAACATGGCGCGCGCTATTCAAGCGATAGATGCACCGCTTGAATTTAGCGAGACCGGCCTGCACTGCGACCACATTACCTTTGCCGCTAACGATGTGATCACCAAGATCGGTGACAGCGTTTTGGCACGGCGCGCCATGGGAACGTCGTACCACCTGTCGGTCGTGTTGGATGACGCCGCCCAAGGGATCACCCATATCGTCCGCGGCCAAGACCTGTATGAGACCACCACGATCCACGTGATCTTGCAGCGACTGCTGGGCCTGCCAACCCCTTCTTACCATCATCACAAACTCATCCGCGATGAAAATGGCCGCCGCCTTGCCAAACGCGATGATGCGCGCGCGCTGTCAAAGTACCGCGCCGAAGGGGCCGGCCCAAATGACATCCGCCGGATGGTTGGCCTCTAATCCGCCAATCTCATCTTGCCCAAAATATCCCCGCCGGAGGCTCCGTCACTCAGCCAAAGGCGCCATCAGTTCAACCTCACCCCCAACCACGGATGTATAAAAGCACGACCGTCGGTTCGTGTGACAAGCTGGGCCGACTTGACGGACCACAGCCAACAAACAATCGCGGTCACAATCGACCCGCAGATCGACCAGTTCTTGAGTGTGCCCGCTGCTTTCGCCCTTGATCCAGAACGTGTTGCGTGACCGTGACCAATAGGTCACGCGCCCTGTCGCCAACGTTTGCCCCACCGCGTCCGCGTTCATCCAAGCCATCATCAGCACTTCGCCCGTGCCATCAGCTTGGGCGATGCAGGGGATCAGACCCGCGTCATTGTAGATAAGTGTCGCGGGATCAAAGCCCATAGCTGGATTTCCTTTTGCAAGTCTGGCGCTGCGCACTATCTAGGGGGGACATCGTGAAAGGGCAAACACCGTGACAGCCGACCAGGACATGATCAAACTCTACTCGGCGCGCATTTTGGCGCTGGCTGCTGATATGCCGCATACCCAGCGTCTTGCATTACCTTCGGGAACGGCCAAGCGCCGCTCGCCTTTGTGCGGCTCAACGGTGACAGTTGATATCGCACTTGATGACGGCAAGATCACCGCCTTTGGTCAAGACGTCAAAGCCTGCGCCTTGGGACAGGCGGCGGCGGCTGTGGTCGGCGCGGGGATTGTCGGATTAGACGAAACAGCAGTGCAACAGGGGCGCGATGAATTGAACGCGATGCTTAAATCCGGCGGGCCCGTGCCAGCCGCACCGTTTGACGGGCTTAAGGTGCTGCAGCCTGCTGCTGAATACAAGAACCGCCATGCATCGATCTTGCTGGTGTTTGATGCGACATTGGATGCCTTCAAGGCCAGCCGCGCGGCAAACTGCGCCTGATAACCATCTGTGTATAAACGAAAAAACCGCCGCACATCCGGGACAGGATGGCGGCGGTAAGGTGCGTTTCCGTGTGGGACCCAACACCCTTTCAGAGGAGGCAATCTCTGCAAGGTATTTGGACAGGCAGTGTCATTCGCTTGGTCACATTGAATGTTTGGGACAGGTCAATGTGGGGCGGGTGTCGGCACGGATCGCAGGCAGGTCAGAACGTTCCGGGCAGGGAAAGTCCGACAAACAGCATCACAACAAGGGACAGGGCACCGATTGCATCAGAAATGATCGTGTCTTGTGATCGGGCGATCACGTTTTTGATCTCTTTTGCCATTGTGGTGCTCCTGTGTCGTGTTGTTCTATTTGTTGCACCTTTGTTCTCATATCATTAACCATTCCGCAAGAACTTTTTAAGAACATTTGCGAACAAAACGTTCATGATAAGACTAACCCACTGAAATTAAACGAATAGCCTTGTCCTGCTCCATCAGCCAAAGCAGCACCCGCGCTGCCTGCCCGCGCGGTGTTTCCAGTGCCGGATCATCATTTAGCAGCTTGCGCGCATCGGTTTGCGCCAATTCCATCAGTCCCGCTTGTCGTTCCAGGTCGGCAATCTGGAACCGTGGCAGCCCCGATTGCGCGGTGCCAATCACATCACCTGCGCCACGCATCGCCAAGTCTTCTTCGGAAATGCGAAACCCGTCCTCGGTCTCGCGCAAAATCTCCAACCGCCTCTTACCACTTTCGCTGAGCGGGTTTTGATACATCAGTAAACAAGTCGATTGCGCCGCCCCGCGCCCGACCCGTCCGCGCAACTGATGCAACTGGGCCAGTCCGAATTTTTCGGCCCGTTCAATCACCATAATACTGGCATTGGGGACGTTCACACCTACCTCGATCACCGTGGTGGCGACCAGCACTTTGGTATCCCCCGCTACGAACCGTGCCATCGCTGCGTCTTTCTCGGCGGGCGGCATTTGCCCGTGCACCAGCCCGACCACGTCTTCGCCCAAAACTGCGCGCAAGCGTTTGAAACGCTCGGTCGCGGCGGTCATATCGCTGATCTCGCTTTCCTCGACCAGCGGGCAAACCCAGTAACATTGCCGTCCTTCGGTCACGGCGGCGCGCAACCGATCCACCACCGCGTCGATCTTGGCCGTGCTGACCAACGCGGTTGTGACAGCCGTGCGCCCGGGCGGTTTTTCGTCCAGCACCGACACATCCATATCGCCGTATTGCGCCAGCGACAGGGATCGCGGGATCGGTGTCGCGGTCATCACGAGAACATCGGCCAACTGGCCTTTTGATCCTAGCTCCATGCGTTGCGACACCCCGAAACGGTGCTGTTCATCAATCACTGCAAGGCGCAGATCGTGGAAATGCACATCTTTTTGGAACACCGCATGGGTGCCGACCAGAATTTGAATATCGCCGCTCGCGAGTGCTCCAAGTTTGGCGCGCCGCTCGGCGCCTTTATCACGCCCTGTCAGCAGTTCGAGCACAACGCCCGCGTGTTCCGCCAAGGGGCGCAGCCCCTCAAAGTGTTGACGCGCAAGGATTTCTGTCGGGGCCATCATCACCCCCTGCCCGCCGGATTCAACCGCCGCAAGCAAAGCCATCAGCGCCACAAGCGTCTTGCCCGACCCCACATCGCCTTGCAAAAGCCGGTTCATCCGCTGGGGTGCGGCCATGTCAGCGGCGATTTCAGCAACTGCGCGGGTCTGCGCGCCCGTCGATTTATAAGGAAGTGCCGCCAAAACGCGGGCTTGCAGAAACCCCGTTCCGGGACTCGCCCGCCCTTTGCCCCGTCGCAAAGTCGCCCGCGCCAAGGCCAGCGTCATCTGGTGCGCCATTAATTCATCATAGGCCAGCCGCTGGCGCGCAGGATCGGTTGGGGCCAGATCGACACTGCCTTCGGGCGCATGTGCAGCCTCGAGTGCCGCATGCCAATCCGGCCAGCCTTCGCGGGCTTTCAACGCAGGATCGATCCAGTCGTCCAGCAACGGGGCCATCGCTACTGCCGCGCGCGTCGCTTTCCACATGAGTTTCTGGCTGATACCGGCAGTCAGCGGATAGACTGGTTCAAAGGGCGGAATATCGCCGGCCTCGTCCACCGGCAATACATGATCGGGATGCACAATCTGTGCTACTCCATCAAACAATTCTACTTTGCCAGACACAAGACGGCGCTGGCCGGTGGGCAGCAGTTTGCGCACATAGTCGTCGCGGGCGTGAAAGAACACGAGCTGAAACGAGGTCTGCGCATCCTCGACCGTCACACGATACGGGCGGCCACGACTGGCGGGGGCGTGATGTTGACCAACGGTGACTTCGACCGTAACAGTCGCGGGTGCAATTACATCTTTGATACTCTCGCGTTTACGGCGATCCACGCCGGAATGCGGCAATGTGAACAACAGATCGCGCGGCTTTTCGATACGCATCTGCGCGAATGTCGCGGCGATTTTAGGCCCGACCCCGTCAAGCGTTTTCAGCTCGCCAAACAGCGGCCAAAGGGTTTCGGGACGGCCCGTCATGCGTCGCCGATTAGGCTTAGCCAGCCATCCTCGTCGATGGTTTCGATGCCCAGATCGGCGGCTTTATTCTCTTTCGATCCCGCCCCCGGCCCTGCGACCAGTAGGTCAGTCTTGGCGCTCACGGATCCGGCAACTTTGGCCCCAAGGGATTCCGCCCGCGCCTTGGCCTCGGCGCGGGTCATTTTTTCAAGCGATCCAGTGAAGACCACGGTTTTGCCTGCCACAGGGCTGTCGCTAGCGGGCTTTTCGGCGGGCTGCACGTCAAGCTGCGCGACAAGACGGTCGATGCTGGCCCGCTCGCCGTCCTGCTGCAATGTCGTGATGGCCGATTGGGCCAACACCGCGCCCACGCCGTCGATGTTCAGCAGGTCATCCCACTCCCCACCGGCCCCGATTTCGGCACGTGTCAAGGCCGATTCAAATGCGGCCCACGTGGAAAAATGAGTCGCGAGCAGTTTTGAGACCTGTTCACCCACATGTCTAATGCCAAGCCCGAAAATCAGCCGGTGCAGCGGGATTTTACGTTTGTCATCAATCGCATCGAACAGGCTGGCAGCACTTATGTCGCCCCAGCCGTCGCGGTTCTTAAGCTGTTGCAGACCACTACCAAACCGCGTGCACAGGGTGAAAATGTCAGCCGGTTCACGCACCCAGCCGTCCTTGTAGAACTGTTCAACCTGTTTTGCGCCCAAGCCGTCGATGTCGAACGCGCCACGTGACACAAAATGTTTCAGCTTTTCGACGGCCTGCGCGGGGCAGATCAGCCCGCCGGTACAGCGGCGCACGGCGTCGCCTTCTTCGCGGATCGCTTCAGAGCCGCAATCAGGGCAGATGTGGGGGAATTCATAGGGTTGCGCGGTAGCGGCGCGTTTGGACAGGTCAACATCGGCAACTTTCGGGATCACGTCGCCGGCGCGGTAGACCTGCACCCAATCGCCAGTACGGATGTCCTTGCCGCCGCGGATCGTCTCACCTTTGTTGCCACGCCCGGCGATGTAGTCTTCGTTGTGCAGCGTGGCGTTGGACACAACCACACCGCCCACAGTCACAGGTTTCAGCCGAGCAACGGGGGAAAGCGCGCCGGTGCGTCCGACCTGAATGTCGATTGCATCCAACGTGGTCCATGCAAGTTCGGCAGGGAATTTATGGGCAATCGCCCAACGAGGTGTCGTGCTGCGAAATCCAAGGCGACGCTGCAGATCAAGATCGTTCACTTTGTAAACCACCCCGTCGATATCATAGCCCAACGTCGCGCGTTGGGTTTCGATTTTACGATACTGCGCGATCATTGCCTCAACGCTCTTGCAGAGCTTTGTGAGCGGGTTTGTTGAAAAATCTAATAGCTCAAAATTGTTAATTGCATCCATCTGGGTTTGGGCAAATGCGGAAGAGGTTTCCCCCCACGCATAAGCGAAGAAACTCAACTTGCGACGCCGAGTTACGGCTGGATTGAGTTGGCGCAACGACCCTGCGGCAGCGTTTCTAGGGTTCTTGTAGGGCTTCAAGCCCTTCGCCGACTGCTCTAAGTTTGTCGATTCAAGATCAAGATGAGACATGTAGACTTCGCCGCGCACCTCAAAGATGCTCTGGGAGGATCGTATCCACTCAAGCCACGGAGCATCGTGCCCTACGTTAAGTAGGTGTGGTATGCTTGGTATTTCGAGAGCATTCTTTGTTACGTCCTCGCCAACAGCGCCGTCACCACGCGTTGCTGCTTGCTTTAGCACTCCACCTTCGTAACGCAATGAGAGGCTCAGACCATCTATCTTGGGCTCGACAGAGTAAGCCAATTCCTCGCTCCCAAGACCAAGAAACTTGCGAACCGAAGCGTCAAATTCCCAAACTTCTTCGTCTTCGAAAGCATTCCCCAGAGATAACATTCGAGCCGCGTGTTTGATCTTACCAAAGCCACTGTTGACGGGCGCGCCGATTTGATCTGTTGGACTATCTTCGCTTTTTAGGTTTGGGAACTGCAATTCAAGAGCTAATATACGCCTCTTCATGTGGTCATAAGTAGCGTCCGAAATGACAGGATCATCGTCGTTGTAATAGGCTAAGTTTGCCCGCGCCGCTGTCTTGGCAAGTTCGGCCAGTTCTAAGAATGCCTCTTCGCGTGACATTTTTTTTGGTGATACTTCAGCAGCCACGCGGTTCCCCTAATTTCCAACAGCCGCCAACAATTCTGCTTCCGTGGTCTTGGCTATTGATAGGACCGCACCCTGCCTGCGTCCAGCCCCGTAAGACTCGTGAGGTCAAGCGGGATCGGGTAAAAGCTTCAGATCATTAACTGTCTAATTCGTTTCGCAGCTAATGGGGCCACCAAACTTCGTGCCATCAGATTTGGAAATTGCCCAGTCCACCGAAATGATTTTTTAGGACCAACAGACGTTTTGTGACTTGGCAACGTCAGACAAACGAAACCCCTATCACTTGTGTTAATAACTAACCCAAGTGATAGGGGCGAGTCCCCAGCGCGTCCCGTCCGTCCGTGCGTGGCGCGCGCGCCGGTAATTTCACCAATCGGTCAGGCGCCGATCGCAAGCCGTTCTTGATCCATCGACATCGGCTGTGGATCACGCAACACGTAGCCACGGCCCCAAACGGTTTCGATATAATTGTAACCACCCGTTGCCACGCTGAGTTTCTTGCGCAGTTTGCAGATGAAAACATCTATGATTTTCAGCTCCGGTTCGTCCATGCCACCGTAAAGATGGTTCAGGAACATTTCCTTGGTCAGGGTCGTGCCTTTGCGCAGGGAAAGCAGTTCGAACATCTGGTATTCCTTGCCCGTCAGATGGACGGGTTTTCCGCCAACCTCGACGGTTTTGGCATCAAGGTTCACACCGATCTGCCCAGTCTTAATAATCGACTGCGCATGCCCCTTTGATCGGCGAATGATCGCGTGAATGCGCGCAACCAATTCTTCTCGATGGAAGGGTTTGGTCATATAGTCATCTGCGCCAAAGCCAAAACTCTTAAGCTTGCTTTCGGTGCCGTCATCGCCCGACAGGATCAAGATTGGCGTGTCGATCCGCGCGAGTCGCAACTGGCGCAGCACCTCGTGGCCATTCATGTCGGGCAGATTGATATCAAGCAGGATCAGATCATAATCGTAAAGCTTGGCCAGATCGATCCCTTCTTCACCGAGGTCGGTCGCATACACGTTCAAGTTGGCATGGGTCAGCATCAATTCGATGCTTTTGGAAGTAGTAGGGTCATCTTCGACCAGCAATACACGCATGGGTTTTCTCCGCTATGTCTTCATCCAGATTACCCTAAGACAACAATGGTTAATCACACGTTACCGGATACAACTATCATGATCACTCTACCTAAGGTTGTCTATATTTTTGTAGTGCCGTGGTGCGAAGGGCCGCCTCTCCGTGGTCGCGAACCGCGTGCTCCCACTCACAAAATTCATCCTCAGAGAGGCCATACTTCGACTTTGCGGTATCCCTCGAAATCAAACCCGCAATCACCGCGCGCACCACAGCTGCCTTGCGCGATGCAACCCAGCGGCGGGTATCAGCAGGCGGCAAATCGCCGTGGGTCATTGTTTTGCCATCAGGCAAGGTGACGGCACGTGGGCCAGCAATTTTTTTTAAATACATCTCTCACACCCCTATGTGATTGGTTGTGCGGGCACTTTGGCCCGTCAGCCTTAACGCACAGTGAAACGAGCCCTTGAGAGTAGGTCAAATTTTCCTATATTCTGATGTAGCTGCATATTTGGATATCTCATGCCCCTTGATCACGCCCTGAATTCCCTTGGCTTTGCCAAACCGCCCAGTGAAACCCGCGTCGTCGTTGCTATGTCGGGCGGCGTGGACTCCTCCGTCGTTGCGGCGCAACTGGCCGAAGAAGGCTATGACGTGGTCGGTGTCACGCTTCAGCTGTATGATCACGGCGCGGCCTTGGCCAAAAAGGGTGCTTGCTGTGCCGGTCGCGATATTCACGATGCGCGCCGCGTGGCCGAAGACATGGGCTTCCCGCATTATGTGCTGGATTACGAGAACGTCTTTAAGGACGCGGTGATTGATGAATTTGCCGATAGCTATCTAGCAGGTGCGACCCCCGTACCCTGTATCCGCTGCAATGAGCGGGTGAAATTCAAAGACCTGTTGAACACGGCCAAAGATCTTGAAGCCGATTGCATGGCTACGGGCCACTACATTCAACGCATGGTTGGTGATCAGGGGCCAGAACTGCATTCGGCAGCTGACGCGGCCAAGGATCAAAGCTATTTCTTGTTCTCGACGACACCAGAACAGCTCGATTATCTGCGCTTTCCGCTGGGGCATCATGCGTCAAAGGATGAAACTCGTGCCCTCGCGCGCAAATACGGGCTGGCCTTGGCCGACAAGCCCGACAGCCAAGACATCTGTTTTGTGCCCAACGGCAACTATGCCAGCGTGATCGAAAAGCTGCGCCCCGGTGCGGCGGAACCCGGTGATATTGTCGATACTGAAGGCAACGTGTTGGGCCAACACAACGGCGTGCTGCATTATACCATCGGGCAGCGGCGTGGCCTTGGTATCGGTGGGCTGGCTGATCCGCTTTATGTGGTCAAACTGGACGTGGACGCGCGCCATGTGATTGTCGGCTCAAAGGAATTGCTGGCGACCCGCACCGTGCCTGTGCGCGAGATTAACTGGCTTGGGGATGGCGGCTTTGACGATATGCGCGAACGTGCAATCCGCGTGAAAGTACGATCGACCAAGCCCCCGACCGACGCAATCTTGCGCCCGCTCTCGCCCACCACGGCCGAAGTGGACCTGCTGGTCGCCGAAGAAGGTGTGTCACCCGGACAGGCCTGCGTGTTCTACGAGACAGGTGGCAGTCGCATCCTTGGCGGCGGATGGATCTGGCGCGGATACTGACAAATCTTTTTGCAGGATTTACGTCCAGAGCTTCAACGGAACTCTGTCCCCTTCGACATAAGTGAAAGGCCCACCTCTTGAGCAACACAGCCCTTATAACTGGTGCATCTTCTGGCATTGGTGCCGAACTCGCGCGCTATCATGCGTCCAAAGGCGGTGATCTGATCCTGACCGCGCGGCGTGCTGACCGTTTAGCCGACCTTAAGGCCGAGCTAGAGCGCGATCACGGTATCACGGCCCACGCGATTGCCCAAGACATCGGTGCAGTTGATGGTGCCGCCGCGTTGGCCGCACAGATCGAAGGGGCGGGTTTGCGCGTGGATATCTTGATCAACAACGCGGGTTTTGGCGGTTTGGGAAACCATATTGAACGCCCCCTGACCGATGAAATGGCGATGATTGATCTGAACGTCAAAACCCTCACTGAATTGACGCATGTCTTTGGCGCCAAGATGGCCGCGCAAGGCGGTGGCAAAATCCTGAATGTCGGATCAGTAGCCGCCTTCATGCCCGGGCCCAAGCAGGCGGTTTACTTTGCCACCAAAGCTTATGTGCAGTCGTTCAGCCAAGCAATTGACCACGAATTGCGCCCTCGAGGCGTGACCTGCACCGTGCTCTGCCCCGGCTATGTGGAAACCGAATTTGGCGATCGGGCTGACTTTGGTGATGCCCCGATGACCAAAAACAGCAAGCTGACCGCCGCCCAAGTCGCCAAGATTGGCTATGACGCCATGCAGCGCGGCAAGCTGGTGGCAATCACCGAATTCCAGATGGCTGTGGCTTTAAACTGGATACTTCCATTTGTGCCGCGGCGATTAGTGATGGGTTTGGTCGAAAAAGTGCAAACAAAGACAGGATAAGGGCACGGCCCTGACCTGTCATCATCCCCGCCGGCAACCAGTCTAAAGCGCAAAATGAAACCATATGCCACAAGCATCCGCCCATCCAGGTGACCCCCATTATATTACGCGAAGCGGCTGGCTCAGGGCGGCTGTTCTTGGCGCGAATGACGGGGTCGTTTCTGTTTCATCCCTGATCGTAGGTGTCGCCGCCGCGGACCCGAACCCGACAACCGTAATCATTGCAGGTATCGCGGGCCTTTCTGCGGGGGCCATGTCGATGGCTGCGGGCGAATATGTCTCGGTCTCGTCACAGTCAGATACGGAAAGAGCCGATATCGCGCGCGAAGCCAAAGCCTTGGAAGAGTTGCCCGAGGAAGAGCTGGCTGAACTGGTCGCGATCTATCAGGAACGCGGGTTGAGCGAAAAGACGGCCAGAATTGTCGCCGATGAGTTGACTGCAAGTGACGCACTTGGTGCGCATGTGCGAGACGAGTTGGGGCTATTCGAGGCCCATGCGGCGAACCCGCTTCAGGCGGCGTTTACGTCCGGTGCAACCTTTAGCATCGCCGCCGCGATCCCACTGATTGCCGCGTTTTTAGCGCCGACAGGTTCGATCATCCCTGTCGTTCTTTTTGTGACGGTCATCGCGCTGGCCATTCTCGGGGCGATGGGGGCCAAAGCAGGTGCTGCTCCTGTCTTGCGCGCGACACTGCGGGTTGTCGTTTGGGGGGTATTTGCAATGGCTGTTACGGCCGGTATCGGGTCACTTTTCGGCGTAAGCGTATAAACATAGTTGGATGCAGGGTCACAATGACCCTGCATCTGGCCATCACGTGTTTTGCGTCATGCCAATCGCTTTGGCCCCCAAATCAGCAACCATATGGCAAAGCCAAGCTCCGAGATCGTGACAATCACCAACAGCGCGATGATCAAGAGATTGAGCGGTGCCAGATCGACGAACATTAACTTGACGATCCCTTGCAGCAAATAACCAAACGCGCCGATAAACAGGCCCCAGCCAAGCAGGCGCGGAGCACGTCGTGTCTGCGCAACGATCCAGCCAAGGGCCAACATGTGCACGCCAAAGAATAGCTGCCAGACATAGACACCCAGATCATGTGCGGCAAAGAACATCATCATCCGGTTTTCGCCCTCGCCTTGCCCCAAAAGGTCAGACAGAAACGTCAGCGGCATGACCCAGATCAGCAGATTGATCCCCATCACAGTGATCATCCCCGCACGGGCAATCAGCGCCAGCGCGGACAGAGTCGGGTGTGTGGTACGAAACATGACGTAAAGGATCACCGTGAGCGCCAGCTCGAAGACGATCACTGCGATATCGGCAAGCACGCCCATCTTGAACAGGCCAAGGTTGGCAGCAAGGTTGGTTGCCGTCGCACCGGCGTCGCCTTGGGTGATTATCGCTTGCGGCACGTAGCCGATACTGAATCCGCCAAAGACGGCAATGGCGAGGTAAAGTGCGCCTGCGATACGTGGCGCGCTGGGCTGGTGGGATTGATCCGACATTGCTTATCCTATTCGTGGCAAAGGGTGACGTTCCGTTCCGACCAAGTGTCGCGACGGTTCATGAATTTCTGTATGCGCGTCGGCGATTGCCACTTTCTAATATGCGGAATGCGAGCTGTGAATTGCCGAATTGCTGACGGATCATATACAAATTTGCATAAGGTAGGGATCAGCCAGTTTGACCGTCGCCGCGTGGCGGATGATCAACGCAACAAAAAACGCCCGCGCAAAAAAGCACGGGCGTTTAAAAATGATAGGGTTGCACTGCGTCTTAGCTGCGGCGACGTCCACCTGTGCGCCCTGCCCGTCCACGGCCCTCTTGGCCGGCTTTGGGGGCTTCGCGGTTCGCCATGATCCATGCGGTGCCCGATGGGTCGTTGTTTGTCAGAAAGTTGGCAGCGCGAATGGCTGACATTTCTGATCCGGCACGGGACTTGGTGCTGCCCAGACCGAACAGTGTCACGAATACTTCGTCGTCGATATCTTCGGGCAGGATGATACCAGCGGCTTGGATCTCGGCCTTCTTCTCGGCGATCTTCAGCGGACCGATGGGCAGCGCCACCGGGTTCATAATCGCAGAGGTCATCCCCGCAGCCATCGCCATTGGCAGAAAGGCGTTGTTAATGCCGTGACGGTTGGGCAGGCCAAACGAAATGTTGGACGCGCCACAGGTCGTATTCACGCCCAGTTCTTCGCGCAGGCGGCGCACAAGTGTGAACACCTGCAACCCAGCCGTGCCCATCGCGCCGATTGGCATGACCAGCGGGTCAACAACGATATCATGGGCGGGAATGCCGTAATCAGCAGCGCGTTCAACGATCTTTTTGGCGACAGCAAAGCGCACATCTGGGTCTTCGGAAATGCCAGTATCATCGTTGGAAATCGCTACGACCGGAACGTTGTATTTCTTGACCAGCGGCAGGACCATCTCCATGCGTTCTTCTTCGCCGGTGACAGAATTGAGCAGCGGGCGACCTTCGGCAGCGGCCAGACCATTTTCAAGCGCCCCCGGCACAGAGCTATCAATACACAGCGGCACATCGACCACGGCCTGCACCCGTTCGATCAGCTCGCGCATCAGGGTAGGCTCGACAAAGTTATTGTCGGCATAACGCGGATCTTCGGCCATCTTGTTGGAGAACACAGCACCCGAGTTGATGTCCAACACCGTGGCGCCAGCGGCAACCTGTGCAATCGCATCTGCCTCAACACGGGAAAAATCGCCGCGCTCAAGCTCCTCGGACAGAATTTTGCGCCCCGTTGGGTTGATCCGCTCGCCAATGACGCAGAACGGCTGGTCAAAGCCGATGATGGCGGTCCTGGTTTTGCTTTCGATAATCGTGCGGGTCATTGGGTGGCTCCTGTGAGGCGCGCCAACACTTGGTCCAACGCGGCGTCTGTGAAATCTGAAATGGTGATATGTGCACCTGCGGCGCGCAATGTTGCGTCATCCAGCGACGAGCGGATGCCGACGACATAGGCACCTGACGCGGCAGCAGCGCGCAGGCCGGACGGGCTGTCTTCAAAGGCGATGCAATTTTCCGGCGCGACGTCCAGCGCGGCCATAGCGGCAAGGTAAGGTTCGGGATCGGGTTTGCCGCGCGCACATTCTTCGCCAATGATCAGCGTGTCGAAATGGCTGCGCAGACCGATGGCATCAAGCATACATTCAGCGTTCAGACGCATGGCGTTGGTCACAACTGCACGTTTCCAGCCGTTGGTCTGCGACAGGTCAATCAGGTCTGACAAGCCGGGCATCGCTGGATAGGGTTTGGGTAAACGAGCGCGAAATTCAGCCTCTTTGGCGTCAGACAGGGCCTGTGGGTTGGGATGATCTGATAAGAACTCAGCAAAGATATCGACGTTCAACCGCCCGTGCATGTGCGCCATATAGAAGTCGCCGGACACCGCAAGACCAAGCGGCGGCATCATATCCGCAAACACGGACATATGAATCGCATCGCTATTCAGCATTGTGCCGTCCAGATCGAAAAGAAGTGCGCGATGCCCCATGTCAGCGATTAAGATACGCTTGCCGGCACGCCGGATGCGCCACCGTTTTCGGTGGCCCAAGTGGCGTTGGTCTTTATCCCGCCCAATGGAAAGAAATGCACTCGTTCGATGTTGAAATCGGGGTTGGCAGCCTTGTGGGCGGCGAGCTCCGCGACAACTTCGGTCGGCTCATAGGGCAGCAGCAGCTTGGTCACATCCATCGCGCGTTTTTGCAGCACTTTCAGCGATGGTCCAACGCCACAGGCAATCGCGAATTTGATCAGGGTTTGCAGCTTGGCAGGGCCAGCAATGCCAATGTGAACAGGAATATCGACGCCCATGTCCACCAGACTGTCAGCCCATTTGATGATCGGCCCGGCCTCGAATGCGAACTGGGTCGCCAGCGCCATCTTGGCATCAGTGCGTTTGGAGAATTCCTGCTTCCAGCCAAGGGCGGCGTTAACGTTCTTGAATTTGCCATCCGTGTCGATATCGCGGTTACCTTCGGGGTGACCCGCAACGTGCAGACGCTTGAAACCCGCCACATCGAACAGTCCGGTCTCCATCATCTGCATGGAACTGTCGAAATCTCCATGTGGCTCCTTGACGCCGCCTGCCAGCAACAGCGCCTGATCGACGTTTGCTTCGCCCTGATAACGGGCGATCCAGTCGGCCAGCATGGCCTTGTCTTTGATGATGCGCGCGGGGAAATGCGGCATGACGCGATAGCCATCGCCATTCAGACGTTTCGCAGTGGCTACCATATCTTCGATCGGCGTGCCTTCGATATGGGCGATATAGACGCGGGTACCGGTTGGCAGCAGATCGGGAAAATTTTCGACCTTTTCGGCAGTTCGCGGCATCACCTCGATGGAGTAATCCTGAAGGAAGGTTTCGACCGCCTGATTGACGCCTTTTGGCTCGGATGATTTCTTTTTGAAGTTCAAAAGGGCCATTGCAGCCTCCTTAAAGCGGATCAGAGTTCCGCGGACATCAGGTTTTCCGCTCACGCGCGCCCGTCGTTGTTAATCAGGACGATCAAGCGGTCTTTATCATATTCGGTCTCAAGACGTGCCGCCTCGCTTACGGCCACATCCGTGTCTTCGCCCACGACCTCTACGGGGACAGCTTTGCGCCAGTCGGCAAGATAATCGTCGGTGCCAGCAGCACCTGATTTCATCGCGGCGCGGTCAATAGCCTGCTCGAACCGCTCGCTGAGCTGTATTTTTGCGGCGCGTCGGCCCCTGCCGACAATCACCTGTGCAGGGATGTCGCGCCAATAAACGATTACGACCTGTGCCATGCGATTCCCTCCCGCTATTGCGTTAGTCGCTTTTACGCGCGCCCTGCCCCGTTACGGGGATCAATTTCGACATGACACGCGCAGTCAGCGACTTTCACCTATGTCGCAATTGCGCGCCTGTGTGGCCAGTCCCGAACGCTGCATGATCATCATGAGGTGCGCATGGTCCTTGCGCGGGCGCGGCCGCGTGACTAGGTTGAGGGTAACTCGATATAGGAAGGCGCAATTATGGCGCCTCAGCGTCCCGATGGTGCGGGCGCGGTCCCCAGCGTGGTCGAAAGCCCCGCACCCGATACGCCCGAACTCGCGCCGCTTTATGCGGCGTTGGACTTGGGCACAAATAGCTGCCGCATGCTGATTGCCCAACCCGTGGGCCATCAGTTTCAAGTCGTGGACAGCTTTTCAAAATCTGTGCTGCTTGGCCAAGGGCTTGAAAGCTCCGGAAAATTGTCGCGCGCCTCGATGAATCGCACGATTTCCGCGATGCGCGTCTGTCGCCAAAAACTGCAACGACACAACGTCAAACACATGCGCCTTGTGGCGACCGAAGCCTGTCGGCGCGCCAGTAATGC
>ERZ888423.458-NODE-458-length-41460-cov-9.197537_pt1 | contig 41460 bp, 44 predicted proteins | sample MGYA00520523_ERZ888423 | MGnify/ENA primary metagenome ERZ888423 (study PRJEB32303, sample SAMEA104408611) | aquatic metagenome | biome: Brackish water; feature: Pelagic; material: water | place: Baltic Sea | collected 2014-06-08T10:24:00 | depth 30,27 m ... | reverse complement strand
AACCGCGGACCTACTGATTACAAATCAGTTGCTCTACCAGCTGAGCTATAGGGGCACTGCGCGCTGTGCTAACCAAGCGCGGGGCGGCGTGCAAGTCCTTTTTCGCGCATTTCGTGTCGATCTGCCCTATCGATTTGCGCGGGCCAGCAATGCGACGGCGGCAAGGCCGACGAGCGTGATCATCAGGGCGGCGGGCGCGGCCTCGGCGATGTTTTCAAGGCTGGCCTTTTCGTGCACCCGCGTCGCCAGTGTATTGTAGTTAAAAGGGCGCAACAGCAGGGTTGCCGGCAGTTCTTTGACACAATCCACAAACACCAACAACAGGGCCGACCCGACCGAGGCCCGCACCAGTGGGATATGCACCGCCCGCAACGTCCCGCCTGCCGTGCGCCCCAAAGATCGCGCCGCCATGGGCAGGCTGGGTGATACACGGTCAAGGGCTGCGTCCGCCGTTCCTTGGGCAATTGCAAAGAACCGCACCACATAGGCCAGGCACAAAGCGGCGGCAGATCCCGTCAGGATCAGCCCAGGATCTTGCCCCGTTACGCGCAAGACTGCATCGGCCACCGCGTTATCGAATGCCGCCAGCGGGATCAGGATACCAAGGGCCAGCACGGCACCGGGTGCCGCATAGCCAATCGCCGTGATCGGCATCAGCAACGCGGGCAAACGCCGCCCCGACAAGCGCACGCCGTAGACCATGAATAGCCCCCCTGCGACCGTCAGCACGGCCGCAGCCCCACCAACGCCAAGAGTATGCATCAAGGCGCGTAGCAGACCGGGTGCTGCCCATTGGCGTGCGTCCATCGCGTGTTCAAGCAGAACCAGCACGGGGAGCATGAACCCGAATGCAAATGGCAAAAAACAGGCCGCACTGGCAGCCCACGCTGCCGCGCCGGACAAGGGTTGCCCCTCGATCGGACGCGGCCCACGGGCGGTGCCGAAAAAACGGCTCTTGCGGCGGCTGAATTTTTCTAACGTGACCAGGATCACGACCAGAACTAGCACACAGGTGGCGATCTGTGCGGCACCGCCAAGATTGCCACTTTGGAGCCAAACCGAAAAAATACCTGTCGTCAGCGTCTGCACTGCAAAATAGTCGACCGTGCCGAAATCATTAACGGTCTCCATCATAACAACGGCCACCCCCGCCACAATTGCGGGGCGTGCCAAGGGCAGACCAACACGCAAGAACCGCCCCGCAGCGCCGACACCTAACGCGCGCGCGACGTCATAACCGGCGCTGGATTGCTCGCGAAACGCAGCACGCGCCAAGATATAGACGTAGGGGTAAAGCGAGGCACTGAGCACCAGCACCGCCGCCGTCCGCGTGCGAATTTCGGGGAACCAATACTCGCGCGCCGATTGCCAGCCCGTGACCTCGCGCAGCACTGTCTGCACCGGCCCCGCATATTCAAGAAAATCAACTAGCGCATAGGCGCCCACGTAAGCCGGCACCGACAACGGCATAAGCAGCGCCCATTGCAGCCAGCGTCGCCCCGGAAAGCGATACATGACAACAAGCCACGCCGCCCCCGTCCCCATCGTAGCGGTCAAAGCCCCCACGCCGATCATCAAGATCAACGAGTTGCGCAAATAGCGCGGCAGCGTGGTCGATATGAGATGCGGCCAAATATTATCAGAGGGGGTAAGCGCGAACCAGATGACGGCGACAATCGGCGAGACCACCAACACGGCAATAACCAGCGCCCCGAGGGACCACGGGTTCACACGCAATTTTGGCCATCGAGAGCCGTTTATCTGACCAGAAGACTCGGACATATCAAGCGCCTACCCGAAAGCTGTTTCACTGTCCAGAAAACCGCTTATAGTGATTGCAACGAAAACAACGCGAAACGGCGGCTACTATTGCAGATTGCATATCATATCGGCGCTAATTGTACGGACAACGATCGGCTTTTGAAATCGCTTCTTAAGAACGTCGATACCTTCACCCAGCAAGGCATCAAAGTTCCCGGGCCCGGAAAGTATCGCCGTCTTTTGCGCGAAACCATCCAGAATCTGGGCGACAATGATCCCGCGCCTGACACAAGCGACATCTTGATCGACGCGATCCTTGACGAAGAGGTCACGAACAGGCTTGTTCTGAGCCATTCAGAATTTATCTGCGTCCACCGCCGAATTTTCGAAAATGCGCAATTTTATGGCCTGCTTGAAATGAAACTCGGGGGGCTGCGCAAACTTTTCCCGGGCGAGGAACTGGAGTTACACATCGCGTTGCGCGATCCGGCCACGTTTGTGCCCGAAGCGTTCCTTCAAACCAAGGACACGTCCCTTGCAGAATTTCTAAACGGGATGGAACCACGCGACATCCGCTGGTCAGACGTTATCACGCGCATTCAATCCGTTGTGCCGGGCGTGCCGCTGACGGTCTGGTGCAACGAAGATACACCGCTAATATGGGCGCAACTGATCCGCGAATTATCCGGGGTTGACCCGCTTACGAAAATCACGGGCGGATATGACCTGCTGAGCACAATCATGAGCGCGGACGGCATGAAGCGCTTTCTGAGTTACCTCAAAAGTCACCCGCCCCAATCCGAAATTCAAAAACGCCGTATCATTGCGGCCTTCCTCGACAAATATGCGCTTGAGGACGAGATCGAAGAAGAAATCGACCTGCCCGGCTGGACTGAGGATTTGATGGCCGAGCTGACGGAAAACTACGAAGACGACGTGTTCCAGATCGCTCGTATGCCGGGCGTGAATTTCATCGCCCCATGAGTTTTTTCAATGCGTGTTCCCGTGACTGAGCGCAGCCGTCCTTTTATGCAATGCGATGTGTTCAGTACGCATCCGACAGGCGGCAACGGATTGGCCGTGGTGCTGGATGGCGCAGGGCTGAGCGATGATCAGATGCAGGGGTTTGCGCGCTGGACCAATCTGGCGGAAGCCACTTTTATCTGCCCTGCCACGGAGGCCGGCGCCGATTATCTGCTGCGCATCTTTACGGTGTCGCGCGAACTGCCGTTTGCAGGGCATCCCACCCTTGGGTCTGCGGCCTGCTGGCTTGCTGCGGGAAATACGCCGTTGCAAAGCGGGTTGATCGTGCAGGAATGCGGTGTCGGGCTTGTGGCGATTGATCTTACGGGCGACACGCCTGCGTTCATTGCGCCACCGACCAAAATTTCGCCGATGCCTGAAGATGTGCTGGACGCAATTGCCACTGGGTTGAAGCTTGATCGCAGCCACATCCTGCGCCACGCGGTGCTGGACAATGGTCCAGTTTGGCATGTGATCGAAATGGCTTCGGCGCATGATCTGATCACGCTGGACGCAAGTCTGATCACGCCAGTGCCACCATTTTTTGTCGGCCTGATCGGCGCGCAGGACAGGAGCGCGTATACAGATTACGAAGTGCGTATGTTTTCGATGGACGCGGGCCTGATCGAAGATCCTATTACCGGATCTCTCAACGCTGCACTGGCCCATTGGATGCAAGATCAGGGGCGCGCGGATGCGCCTTATGTGGTGGCACAGGGCAGTTGCATTGGGCGTCGCGGGCGCGTGCATGTGGCCCAAGATAGCGCTAATAACATGCGCATCGGCGGTCACACCAACATCCTAATCAGAGGTGATGTGACCCTTTAGCAGTTACATGCCCAGCGCTTCTTTATACATTTCCAGCACCGCTTCTTCTTCGTCGATGTCGTTCTGGTCACGCTTGCGCAAGGCGATCACTTTGCGCAGGATTTTCGTGTCATAGCCCCGCCCTTTGGCTTCGGCCATAACTTCCTTTTGTTGCTCGGCGATGTCCTTTTTCTCGGCATCCAGACGTTCCATACGCTCGATAAACTGGCGAAGTTCTTCGGCGGTGACGCGGTAGCTGGTGTCGGTAACGGAATCGGACATAGGGGCGGCCTTTCGCATGCTGAAATAAGACCCCTTCCCTACCCGCGCGCCTTTCTCACCGCAAGGGTCGCTAGCTTGCAAATGCACCTGCCAGCCGCTAGGGCAACGCCATCAGACAACGGAGAAATGCATGGACTGGCTTATCTGGATTGGCGCGGGTATTTCTGTGATCGGATTGATCGGCATTATCGCGTCGATCGTCATGGTCACAAAGGCGAAACGTGCCGGACTTGACGATGATGTCTTGCGCACGCGGGTGCAAAGCATCCTGCCACTTAACCTTGGCGCGCTGTTCTTGTCGGTCATCGGATTGATGTGTGTGATCGTCGGAATTATTCTGGGCTAGCAGCTTGGGCAGCGAGCGCGTCAAACCCGTCCGCGTATTTGATCACCTCATGAACGAGTGCTGGCATCTGCCATGTGGCATCATCCTGCGCCAGCTGGGCGGTCTTGCGGCACAATCCCAATAACCCTATGCTTTGTGCTGCGCGCATTGGTCCACCGCGACGGCGTGTAAAGCTCATGCCATGCATTGCCATCGCATCCACATCCGCTGCACAGCGTGCAGTGCCACCCCCTATCATGCGCGCGCCTTCGGCCATAAGTGCCGCAATCAGCGCTTGGCGAACCCATACTTTTTCGGTGATTGGACCACCGCCTTCGCACAGTCCAAACGGACCCTTTCGAAACCCATAATCAACCATGATCCGATCAATGTCGTCTTCGCCAAGATCATCACGCAAAGGTGCCTGGGCTGCACTGTTCCAAACCGGGTGGAGGCGTCTCAGGATCGCCTTGCCAGCGGGGTCAACAAGTCTAAAGCCTTGCCCTTTAGGTTTCAGCAATTCAGGGCCCGCGCGCTGTTCAGCCAGAAAGACGTGACGCAACGCAACCGATTGCTGGTAAATATGACAGCTTTCAAATGCATCCGCCTCTCTTGGGCCAAACCGGTAACGAACGGCAAAAGAACCGCACCTTCGACACAGTCAACAATACGGTGGGCTGCGTAGCGAGGAATCGCCGCAAGCGCGGGCTCGTCTCCGCCAGTCAAAGCGCCGCCATGTATCCCCACGACGACACGCACGGCGCAACCTTCGATTTGACGGCAAATCCCTGCAAGACTTGGCGGATTACTGCGGCCCTTGGCCCATCCGGACATATCGAGACCGGCGGAAAACATCGCCCCGTTAGCAACGATAAGCCCGCTGTAATGTCGCCACGCTCTGGCCATGGCACCTCTTTACGCAGTTACTTGGGGCAGAATTTGCGCAGGGGCTCAATAAGGCAAGGGCAAGCAACGCGCGCGCGCGCGATCTTTGAACCGGCGTCGGGCCGAAAAGAGGCTTACACGTCGGCAGGCACGGGGCAGAACACCTCGAACAAACGCTCAAGGATCGGGCCAAGACGCGGGTCGGCAAGCCGGTAACGGATTGTGCGACCATCGCGATCACAGGCCACAAATCCCTCGGCGCGCAAACGTGCAAGTTGCCCCGAGACGTAAGACTGGCTTGCACCAAGCGCTTCCTCAAGATCGCCAACGCAGCGCTCGCCCGGCAAAAGCGCACAAAGCAGGCGTAGGCGTTGCGGGTTCGAGAGCGCCTTAAGAACATCTGCAGCTTCGCCTGCTGCGGCGTCCATTGCGGCCATATCGACTTGGGGTGCGTTTGGTATTATCATGTCTCGTAGATAGTCCTTCAGGATATATATTTCATTGTTGCGATGTTTGCGCTTTGGCGCGCATCTGTCAAGGGTTCTGGACGCCCGCGCGCGGCTGCATTATGACTATTGCATGGATATTCGCCCCCTCAGCCCGACCTATGCCGTGTCCCCGCAAATTGCCGCCGAAGATGTGGCAGCGATTGCAGCCGCCGGATACACAACGATCATCTGCAACCGCCCCGATAGCGAAGTACCCCCTGCCCTCCAGGCAGAAGCGATCGGCGCTGCGGCAAAGGCTGCTGGCCTTGGGTTTGTGGTGATTCCTGTGACCCACCAAACGCTGGACGCCAGCAAGGTCGCGGCGCAAATGGACGCGATGGCGCAGGCCGGTGGGCCGGTGCTGGCCTATTGCGCATCCGGCACGCGCTGCTCGATCGTGTGGTCCATGGCACAAGCTGGCACGATAACTGCGGATGATATTATCAACGCGACGGCCACTGCCGGATATGATCTGGCTGGTATGCGTCCTCAACTAGAGGCTTTGGCCAAATCCTGATCGGTTTGTGCGGCGGCAGTTTGGCCAGGCGCACTGTTTGGCTGTTCACTGTTTGCCGGATCGGCCTTGGCGGGGGCGGATACTGACACTCCTTGGATTGGCGCGGTGGGTGTTAACGCGGTATGCGGGACGCCGTCATCAGTGGGGTCCAGCGTGGCACGGTTTGTCGTTTCAACCCGCACGGCCCGCTGACCCGCCATTTGACCAAGCCGCGCTGTCGTCACTATACGCCCATCCGCCCCGACCAGTTTGATCGACGTCACCCGCGTGCCCGCTAAGGGAATGACCTGCCCAAGTTCGAATGCTTCGATCTGCGATACCGGCAGGCGGATCCTGTGCAGAACCGCGTTTAGGTTTGCATGGGAGTTTTGCACCTGATCGTTAAAGGCCGCGGCCCATGCAGCGCAGGTTGCCCCATCTTTGGGGGCGGCGCGCGGATTGCGGTGTTGCGGCAGCGCAAGACACAGCTCGCCTTGCCGTTCGCCCGCAGCAAAATCAAGCGACAGACGCACCAACCGATAAGCCCCGTCAGGCAAGGCTAATCCGGCCGCGCGCGGCCCCTCAAGCGGTGGGCCGATTGTTGTGTCCGCAGCCCACCCGGCCAGTTGGGTGCCAGTGGCCGTCTCGTTCAGCATCGCAAGAAACGCCACCATAACAGGTGTCGCCAGTGCGGCGTCAGCAGCCGTAACTCCGCGTGGGGTGGCGGCTGCGGTGGACAAGGCGCCCATGGTCTGAATTTCGATCAAACAAGACCGCAATTCGGGATCAACTGCCAAAAGACCAAGCAGGTCTGCCCCACTGTCCGCCCCTGTGGTGGCAGACAAAATCATATGATCGGGGCTTAACTGATCAACCACCTCGTCCAAGGTCATGATATCATCGGTCAGACCAAGAACCGTCAGCCGCAACCCCACAGTGCGATCTGCCGCACGGCTAAGTGCCAAACGCAACGCACGCCCCGGTGACATATCCGCCGCTGGCGGCGTTGCCGGTGCACCCTGCCGCAATTTACGCCGCAGCACTGATTGGTCATTGTTGTCGGGCATATCCGGCCTGATCCTGCACCCGTTTGAATTGAAAAAGACCATAACCCCAACGGGCTTACCAATGTCCTAACGTGTGTTCTACCGGGGTCGCGTCGCTGTTGCGGGCAATGTCACGCGAAAGGCAGCGCCGCCCTGACCGGGAAGATAGTCAATCTGCCCACCCAAACGTCCCATGATCTCTCGGCAAATCGCAAGGCCAAGGCCCGCGCCACCAGCCTTGCCAGAATCCGTCAAGCGTGAGAATTTCGCGAATATCAGCGCTTGATGATCTGCGACGATCCCGCGGCCATTGTCTGTGAAATCAATAACCTGCGCGCCATCGACACGACGCACGCGAATGCGCAGTTCCGGCTTTTCTGCGTCGCAGTATTTCTGAGCGTTAGCGATCAGGTTGATAAACACCTGCGTCAAGCGATCAAGGTCGGTAAACAGGGTCAGCTGTTCGTCGGCGGCACGTCGGTGAATGCCTAATTCACCCAAATCAACGCCCGCCGCCGAAATCGCACGATCAAGCAGCCCGCGAAGGCTCCCCTCGCTGTTGTTCAGCTGCACCTGCCCGTTTTCAAGGACCGCAAGATCAAGCAGATCATCCAGCAGACGAGTCAGGCGCAGGGCCTCGTCGTGGATAATACCCGCATAGCGCGCCTGCTCATCCGCGCCCATTTCGCCGTCGCGCAGGATTTCCGAAAACGACCGGATTGATGTCATGGGCGTGCGTAATTCATGGCTGATTTGGCTAAGGAATGCGTCCTTTTGGATCGACAAGGCAGTCAATTTTTCATTGGCGTCACGCAGGGCCCGCGCGGTATTTTCCTGCTCGGCTGATTTGGCTTCAAGCTGGCTGGAATACTCAAGAATTTGCGCCGCTTCGTCCGCCACCGCGATCAAGTCCTGCACAGAAACATTCGCGCCCTGCGTCAATTGCCCAACCATCGCGTGTGCCGTCGCCGCACCAACCGATCCGGCCAGTTCACGTTCAAGCCGCTCAATGAATTCAGGGGTAACATCAGGCAGATAGCCTTCTTTGCCCTGCTTTTGCGCTGCAGCCTGAAACAGCGCCTGCGCCTGACCAGACCCGATGATCCGCTGCGCCATGATCAACAAATCCTCGGCACCTGCCGCACTTTGCGTGGCGGCGCGTGGCGATGAAGAATGGGCAAACACATTCACAAATTGCGCGCCCTGCAACCGTTCAATCGGTGTCGGAAACGTAAAGATGGACACCACGAAAAACACGACAGAATTAAGCAACATCGACCAGACCAGCGCATGCAATAGCGGGTCGATTCCGTCGATCCCGAACAGGGCCTGCGGGCGCAACCAGCCCAGTCCGAACGGCCCCTGCGCCATCATCGACGCGCTCATGATCCCTTCGCTGCCAAAGCTGGGCAAGAACAGCGTCCACGCCCAAAGCGCGAAGCCCGTCAGCAACCCCGCAGCCGCGCCAATCCGGGTCGCCCCACGCCAGAAAATACCACCCAATAACACCGGCAACACCTGTGCCACACCCGCAAATGAGATCAAGCCGATCGCCGCCAGTGCAGCGCCACCACCCGACACGCGGAAATATGCATAGCCAAGCGCCAAAACGCCCGCGATCGACATGCGTCGCGCCAGCAAAACGACATAACGCACATCGCCCGACATCGTCGCCCCACGCGCGGTCGAGCTAAGCCAGATTGGCACGACAATATGGTTGGACACCATCGTCGCCAGCGCAATCGTTGCCACGATCACCATCGACGTCGCCGAGGAAAAACCGCCCAAGAACGACAGCACCGCCAACCCGTCCTGCCCTTGGCTTAGCGGCAGCGTCAGCACGAACAGATCAGGGTTCGATCCGGGCGGCATCAGGTTCAGCCCGACCACGGCAATAGGCACGACAAACAGGCTCATCAGCATCAAATAAGCGGGGAAGGCCCATGACGCCGTTGCCAGATGTTTCTCATCGGCGTTTTCAACGACCAGCACCTGAAACATGCGCGGGAGGCATAGGAACGCGGCGGCAGACAGAAACGTCAGGCCAACCCAGCGCCCGCCTACGGGGGACCATTCGGAAATGGCGGATTGGTCAATCATATCAAGAGTTGCAGCAGGACCACCCGCGATGCCCCAAACCACAAAGATGCCTACGGCAAGCAGCGCGCAAAGCTTGACCACGGCCTCGACGGCGATGGCCATGACCACGCCGTGGTGGCGTTCGTTGACGTCCAGATTGCGGGTGCCGAAAAGAATGGTGAACACGGCCAATCCGGCGGCAACCCAGATTGCGGCGGCGTTCAGATCTTCGGCGACCCAAACCTGCCCGCTGCCTTGCGCAAATACCGCGAATGACAGCGTGACAGATTGCAATTGCAACGCGATATAGGGGGTGGTGCCGACCACGGCGATGACGGTGACGATCACGCCCAATGATGTGGATTTACCAAACCGTGACGAGATCAAATCAGCGATTGACGTAATGCGCTGCGCCCGCCCAATCCGCACAAGTTTGCGCACGACCCACCACCAGCCGACCATAACCAGTGTGGGCCCCAGATAGATCGTCAGGAATTCTAACCCCGAGCGCGCGGCGTATCCAACTGCGCCATAAAACGTCCAGGCGGTGCAATAGATCGACAGGGACAGCGTGTAGATAACCGGCGAACGCAGCCAATTCACGCGCCCGTTCGCCGCGTGGCGTTCAGCAACGAAGGCGACTGTGAACAGCAGCGCCACATAGCAAAGGGCGACAAAAATCAACAGGTTAAAGGAAATCACCTGAGGTCCTCGATGTTGGTTGCACCCGGTTCGTGGTCGGGATCAATCAGGCGTGACAGCAATGCGGCAATCACCACGACGATGAACCAAAGCACAAACATATAAATCAGTACGGCCGAGGTTGGCTGCCCAAGCCCGTCGCTTTGTGACCAAAGCAGCGGCACCATCATCAAAACGGCGGCCACAACCGGCAGCAGGCGGGTGGCATCACGCAATCGGCGTTGCCGGTAACTGGCCCTCGCCAGAAATACAGGGGGTTTGCCTGGCCCGTCCATTAACGCGTTGTGTCCATCAGCCCGCCCTAATCACCAACCGGCAAGTGTGCGAACGTTCTCTAGCACCTCGGCGTTGGAAAAAGGTTTCGTCATAAAGTGGGTCACGCCCAGACGTTCTGCCAACTCGCGATCCTTTGACTGACCACGCGCGGTCAGCATCATAACAGGCAGGGATTTGGTCGCCGCATCATCGCGCAGATCACGCAGGATGTCATACCCGCTGCGCCCCGGCAGCATCACATCAAGAATAATCAAATTGGGGGCGACAGCGCGCACCTTTTCAAGTGCCGTGGTCCCGTCTGAATGGGTCGCCACAGCCCAACCATCGCGCGACAGGATGAACCGGATAGCTTCGATAATATTAGGCTCATCTTCAATTAGCAAAACCTGTTTGCCGGTCATTGATCCCTCCCCAAGGTTGCGCCCCCAACTGCGCATGAGCGAACTATCACCCGATTGCATGGGATAGTCAAAGGGCGCTAGCCGCCAACTTCGGACAGGATCGAAGCACTACGGCGCGCGGCGCAACCCTCGCGCTGGCAAATCCGGCAAGTGATACCGGCGGGAATGCCTTTAGCGGCGGCGTCCGGTAGGGCAGCACGCACCAGCATAACGGTTTCAACCAAAGGCGGGCGATCAAAGCCAGGCGGGCGCAGATGACAGGCGAGCGCGAAACACTCGAACCGTAGCGCTTCGGGTCCGGGCAAATCGACGATCTGTCGCAACGGCTGGCCGATTTGTAACAGGGCGTGGAACAGTGGCCAAAGCGGGCAGGCCCCGCCGCGCGGCAGGGTAAAGCCCGCGATTGGTTTGATCAGGCGCATCACCCCGGCCCCATCGGCAAGCGCAAGCCCCATATGTGGATGATCTTGTTCGGGCGGGAGTGTCGCAAGGCGACGCAGCACTTGCACCAATGGTACGCCAGTTTGATCTGCCAGCTGTGCAGGATCATAGGCGCAATCGCGGGCCATCCGGCAGAAATCATCAAGCGGCAAAGCCAGCGCATCAGCGTAATATCCCCGAAGATAGCCACGCATCACAAAAACCGTCGCTGCATCGCGCCCTTTTACCAGACCATCAATGACAATTTCGCCGTCTGCGCAGTCTGCGCAGTCTTCAAGGGCGGCGACATGAAAGCCCTGCCCGTCCAACCAGGCCTCAAGCTGTTCTTGTGGTGAGCGCAGGGCATCAGAATCCTTGCCGCTTAGATCAAGAAACCCAACCAGCGCGCGGCTGCTTTCGGCCAGTCGCTGGCTGTCTTCGTAGATGTTGCGGTGAAAGCGGCGCTGCCAGTCGGCGTCGATGTCGCCGCCGTCGGCCAGAATAGACGATGTAGCGCGGATCGCCGTCACAGAGGTAATGACATCATGTAACGAGGTCGCCAGTTGCGGGTCGTGCGTCAACCGGTCAGTCAGGTTTTCAACGCGCGCGTGCAGGGCCGCTATCTTTTGGTGCTGCGCCGCCAAAAGCGCCGCCCAACCCGGAAAACGCCCAGCAAGGTCTTCGGTGCGCGCCACTTCGGCACCCGCGTCAGGGTTATCTGCCGCAGCGTTACGCAAGCGATCAAGAACCTCGCTTTCGGCCCCGTCCGTTAGCAACGCGGGATCAAGACCAAGGGCGCGACTGATGTCATTGATCAGCTTGCCGCCGATTCTGCGGCGGTTGTGTTCGATCAGATTCAGGTATGACGGCGATATGCCCGCCGTAAGAGCCAGATCAACTTGCCGGATCCCTTGATCCAAACGACGATCCCTGATCCGCGTTCCTGTAAGTTGACCTTGGGGCATTGAGATTCCGTTAATGATTCCAGTCTGTTTCTGCATGTGCGAGAAAACTGATTTACAACTTAACTGAAAGTCTTGTGTAAGTCTTTACAAAATAATCGTTAAGATCAAAGCGTTTGTTGCGAAGTTTTCTTTCTTTGGCCGATAATGCAAGGGCACTGTAAAGTGTACGCGATGGCAGGCGAGGAGGTCGGCCACCGCACCTCACTAAGGGAGAATTTAATGACCAAGAGTAACTTCACACGTCGCGGCCTGTTGAAAACCAGCGCCGTCGCGGGTGCCGGTCTTGCAGTTCCGACGATCTTTACTGCGTCGTCCGCATCGGCATTTACAAACGAGCCGACTGGCGACACCGTCACCTTCGGTTTCAACGTTCCACAGACAGGCGCCTACGCCGAAGAAGGCCTTGACGAGCTTCGCGCACAAGAGCTGGCTCTCGAGCACCTGAACGGTATGGGTGACGGCGGCATGCTCAACACGTTCTCGTCCAAGGTTCTGGACGGCACGGGCATCATGGGCAAGCGGGTCAACATGAAGACCGGTGACACACAGACCAAATCTGACGTTGCCCGTGCATCTGCACAGTCGATGATCCAGAAAGACGGCTGCATCATGATCAACGGCGGCTCTTCGTCGGGCGTTGCGATTGCTGTTCAGGGTCTGTGCCAAGAAGCTGGCGTTATCTTTATGGCTGGCCTGACACACTCGAACGACACCACCGGTAAAGACCGCAAGGCCAATGGTTTCCGTCACTTCTTTAACGGATACATGTCTGGTGCTGCTCTTGGTCCCGTGCTTGAAAAAGCATATGGCACCGAGCGTAATGCATATCACCTGACAGCCGACTATACTTGGGGCTGGACACAGCAGGAATCGATCCAAGCTGTGACCGAAGCCATGGGCTGGACAACGACACAGAACGTTCTGACACCAGTTGGTGCCGGTGACTTCTCAAGCTATATCGCGCCTATCCTCAATTCGGGTGCTGATACGCTGATACTGAACCACTACGGCGGGGACATGGTTAACTCCTTGACTCAGGCTGTTCAGTTTGGCCTAAAGGACAAGCAAGTCAACGGCAAGGACTTCAAAATCATCGTTCCACTTTATTCGGAACTGATGGCCAAGGGTGCTGGCTCCAACATTGAAGGCGTTTACGGCTCAATGAACTGGAACTGGCAGCTTGGCGACGAAGGCACAGCCGCTTTCGTTAAGTCGTTTGGCGAAAAGTATGGCTTCCCACCATCAGGTGCTGCGCACACATGCTACGTGCAGACACTGCTGTATGCGGATGCTGTAACACGCGCCGGTTCGTTCAACCCATGTGCGGTTGTCGAAGCGCTGGAAGACTTCGAGTTTGACGGCATGGGCAACGGCCCAACGCTGTATCGTGGGTCTGATCATCAGTGCTTTAAGGACGTTCTGGTCATGGAAGGCGTTGCAAGCCCATCGGGCAACGCAGCCATGGTTGGCTACGACACACTGAGCATCGTTGAGCAAACGCCACGTGCGCAGGTCGAGTATCCTGAGGACCACCCAATGTTCGCAGGCGGTAGCCTGGGCGAATGTAACCCAGGCGCATAAGCGCAGGGTTTCGGGGGCAGGCGGCAACCGCCTGCCCCCTTCCTTTCCCCCCTAGTTTCCCCGACGGGCGCAAGCGATCAGGGACCCGACCCATCACAATGGCCACCCGGCTCGTCCGGCACGGCAGGCAGGAGCGGACAGATGGACGCATTACTTATTCAGGTTTTGAACGGTTTGGACAAAGGGGCTGCTTATGCGCTGATCGCCCTTGGTCTAACGCTTATCTTCGGCACCCTTGGTGTCGTTAACTTTGCACATGGTGCATTGTTCATGATCGGCGCGTTTTGTGCCGTGACGATGCAGCGTATCTTGAACATCAGCACCTCCGTGATTGATGAAACCCAAACAGACTTTCTTGGCAATCCTTTGAAAATCGAGACGCCAGTCATCCAAAACTGGTTTGGCCCTGAAATGGGAGCCGCTATACAGGATTGGTCAGTGCCACTGTCGGTCATACTGGTCGTGCCGGTCATGTTCTTTGTCGGCTACGCAATGGAGCGCGGCTTGATCAAGCATTTCTACAAGCGGCCGCACGCCGACCAGATCCTTGTGACCTTTGGTCTGGCCATCGTCATCGGTGAATTGATCAAGGCGTTTTACGGCGCCAACCCGATCCAGACGCCCGCCCCTGCGGCCCTCTCGGGTACTATTGATTTTGGCACATGGTTCGGCTTTGAGGCCGGCGCGGTGCTCTATCCGGCTTGGCGGCTTGTCTACTTCTTGTTTGCGGGCGCTGTTATCGCCGCAGTCTTTGCCTTTCTGCAGTTCACCACCTTCGGGATGGTTGTGCGGGCCGGTATGGCCGACCGCGAGACCGTTGGCCTGTTGGGCATCGACATTGACAAGCGGTTCACCTTGATGTTTGGCCTTGCGGCGGCCGTCGCGGGCCTTGCGGGCATGATGTATACGCCGATCCTATCGCCTCACTACAACATCGGCATGGACTTTCTTGTCTTAAGTTTTGTGGTTGTTGTTGTCGGCGGAATGGGCTCGTTGCCGGGCGCGGTTCTGGCGGGCTTTATGCTGGGCATCCTGCAATCCTTCGCATCCATGAACGAGGTCAAGGCGATCATCCCCGGGATCGACCAGATCATCATCTACCTTGTCGCAATCATCATTCTACTCACCCGCCCGCGTGGCCTTATGGGTCGCAAGGGCGTGATGGAGGACTAAACTATGCTCGGTCTCAACTCTCACGATCTCAAGATGTTCATTGTGATTGCGATTCTCACATTGGCCGCTCCTATCCTGCTGAACCCGTTTCCCGATGCCTCGGCTCTCGGAGAAAGCTTCAACGCAGGTTATCCCGCCCTGATGCAGCGGTTTGTCATTTTTGGCATCCTTGTGATCGGCTTTAACCTTTTGTTCGGTCTGACAGGCTACCTGTCGTTTGGGCACGCGGCTTTCCTTGGCATCGGGTCTTACGCAGCGGTCTGGATGTTCAAGCTGCTGTCTTACAACATCGTCCCTGCGATTCTGTTGTCGGTCATTGTCGCGGGCCTGGTTTCGGTCGTGATCGGCTATGTGTCGCTGCGGCGATCCGGGATCTACTTCTCGATCCTGACGCTGGCCTTTGCGCAGATGATGTATGCCATCGCCTATTCCGACCTCCTGGGCCGGATGTTTGGCATCACCGTCACGAACGGGGAAACCGGCTTGCAGGTCTATAACGACGATCCGCAAATCCTGATGTCAGCGGGTGACCCCACTGTGCCTCACCTTTTCGGGATTACCATGAACGGCTCGTCCACATGGAACGTCGGTGGCTGGAGCTTTATTTTCCAGAACGGATACTACCTGTCCGCTATCTTTATGATTGCCGCGTTTTATCTGTCGATCCGCATCTTCCGCTCGCCCTTTGGGTTGATGCTGCGGGCGATCAAATCGAACCAGACGCGGATGCACTATACCGGCCTGAATACCAAACCCTATATGCTTGCAGCTTTTGTGATCTCGGGGATGTATGCGGGGCTTGCAGGCGGTTTGTTGTCGGCAATGGACCCACTTACCGGGGCCGAGCGGATGTTCTGGACGGCTTCAGGTGAAATCGTCGTGATGTCGATCCTGGGTGGTGTTGGAACGTTAATCGGGCCAGTGCTGGGCGCTGGATTGATCAAATATCTCGAAAACATCGTGTCCAAGATCAACGACGGCATTCTTCATAATTGGTTTGCTTTCATGCCCGACTGGCTCGACAATCTACTGGTCACAATCATTCACCCGTTCATCGGCAAAGGCTGGCACCTGACCTTGGGTCTGTTGTTCATGGCAGTTGTGATCTTTCTACCGGGTGGCCTTGTCGAAGGCGGGCAGCGCATCGGGCGGCTTTTCCGCCGCAAGAAATCAACCGACGCCGCAAACGGCGCCACCAAACCAGCTGAATAAGGAGAACGTAAATGGGTATCCTTGAAGTAAAAGGCATCAACAAACGCTTTGGTGGTTTGCAGGCGCTGGGTGACGTCAACCTGAGCGTTCAGGAAAACACCGTCCACGCGATTATCGGCCCCAACGGGGCCGGCAAATCCACCCTCCTCAACGTGCTGGTGGGAAAACTGATCCCCGACTCTGGATCTGTCATGTTTGACGGCAAGTCAGTGCTGGGTCTCAAACCGTTCGAGATCACGCAGATGGGTATTTCCCGCGTGTTTCAGACACCGGAAATCTTTATTAATCTGACTGTGATGGAAAACGTGCTGATCCCCTGCTTTGCAAAACGGGACGGCGCTTATCGCCTGCACGCATTGGAAAGCTTTGCCTCGGAAAAAGACATGATCGAGCAAGCCGAGAAGATGCTTGAAGAGGTCAATATGCTTGATAAGCGGCATATGATTGCATCGTCCATGTCGCGCGGTGACAAACGTCGCCTCGAGATGGCGATGTGCCTTGTGCAAGAACCACGCCTTTTGCTGTTGGACGAACCAACAGCAGGCATGGCGCGCGCCGATACCGAAAACACGATCCAGCTGCTGAAAGATATTCGCACGCAGCGCGGTATTACCATGGCGATCATTGAACACGACATGAACGTGGTGTTTAGTCTTGCTGACCGTATCACCGTTTTGGCGCAGGGTATGCCACTTGTCGAGGACACCCCTGACAAGATCAAGAACCACCCGAAGGTCCGCGAAGCCTATCTTGGCGAAGCACAGGTGTAAGGAACCGATATGAACGCTCCATTCAACAAACACGCCAATAACGCGGCCACCCACCCTGCTTTTCTAAGCGTCTGGGAAATCGAGGCTTATTACGGCGAAAGCTACATCGTCCAGAACGTCAGTTTTAACATCCACGAGGGCGAAATTCTGGCCCTTCTGGGCCGCAACGGTGCGGGCAAGACATCAACTCTGCGCACGATCGCGCGGCTTGATGATCCGGCCCTGAAACATGGCGAAATCTGGCTTGATCACAGACCCCTGCACGAAATGAAGGCCCATCAGGCCTCGGCAGCGGGGATCGCGCTGGTGCCCGAAGACCGCCGCATCATCGCCGGCCTCACGGTCGAGGAAAACCTGCAACTGGCGCAGATTGCACCACCGATTGGCTGGTCGCTTGATCGGGTCTATGACCTGTTCCCGCGTCTGGGAGAGCGACGTAAGCAAGACGGCGTGACCCTGTCAGGTGGCGAGCAGCAAATGCTGGCCATCGCGCGCGCGCTGTGCCGCGACATCAAGGTGCTGTTGCTTGACGAACCCTACGAGGGGCTTGCCCCAGTGATCGTGCAGGAAATCGCCAAGACATTGGGGATTATCCGCGATCAAGGTATTACCACAGTCATCGTTGAACAAAACGCTTTGGCCGCGCTGAAACTGGCTGATCGCGCTGTGATCCTTGATACCGGCTCGGTCGTCTATGACGGTTCGGCGAAAGAGGTTCTTGAGAACGCCGATCTGCGTGCGCAATATCTGGCCATCTAAATGATAGCCTTGCACGCGCGGGCCAAAAGACCCAAATATTATGACACTGACCAAACTGTAAGGGACAGTCATGACCTCCAAGACATATCCGCCTTCCGCCAAAACAATCGCCCGCGCCCATATCGACGCGGACACCTACAAAACGATGTATGCCGCTTCTATGGCCGACCCCGATGCATTCTGGGGCGAGCACGGCAAGCGCATTGATTGGATCAAACCCTATACATCGGTTAAGGACACCACCTTTGAATTCGGCAAAGTTGATATCAACTGGTACAAGGACGGCACCCTGAACGTCGCCGCTAATTGTGTTGATCGCCATGTGGAAACCCGCGGTGATCAAACAGCGATCATCTGGGAGCCAGATGATCGCAAAGACGAAGCCCTGCACATCACGTATCGCCAGTTGCAAAATCGCGTGTGCCGCATGGCAAATATCCTTGAAACGATGGGCGTGCGCAAAGGCGACCGCGTTGTCATCTATCTGCCTATGATCCCCGAGGCCGCCTATGCGATGTTGGCCTGTGCGCGGATCGGTGCCGTGCATTCCATTGTCTTTGCCGGTTTCAGCCCTGACGCGCTTGGATCGCGGATCAATGGCTGTGACGCAAAGGTTGTGATTACGGCTGACCACGCCCCGCGCGCTGGCCGATCCACGCCGCTGAAATCCAATACCGACGCCGCCCTGCTGCACTGCAAGGACACCGTCAAATGCCTCGTCGTAAAACGCACAGGTGGGCAGACCACATGGATTGCCGATCGCGACTATGACTATAACGAAATGCTGCTTGAGGCGGATGACTACTGCAAACCCGCCGAAATGAACGCCGAAGACCCGCTGTTCATTCTGTATACGTCCGGGTCAACCGGCCAGCCCAAGGGGGTCGTGCATACCTCTGGCGGGTATCTGACTTATGCGGCGATGACCCACGAATACGTCTTTGATTACCACGAAGGCGATGTCTTCTGGTGCACGGCCGATGTGGGCTGGGTCACGGGCCACAGCTATATCGTCTATGGCCCGCTGGCCAATGGTGCCACCACAATCATGTTCGAAGGCGTACCAACCTACCCTGATGCCGGTCGTTTCTGGGAGGTCTGCGCCAAGCATAGCGTTAACCAGTTCTACACCGCCCCCACGGCCATTCGCGCCCTTATTGGTGCCGGCAAGGAATGGGTGGAAAAGCATGACCTGAGCAGCCTGCGTTTGCTGGGCACTGTTGGTGAGCCGATCAACCCCGAAGCTTGGAACTGGTATAACGAAGTGGTCGGCAAGGGAAATTGCCCGATCGTTGATACATTCTGGCAGACCGAAACAGGTGGCCACATGCTGACCCCCCTGCCCGGCGCGACAGATCTGAAACCCGGTGCCGCGCAACAACCGTTCTTTGGTGTGCTGCCCGTGGTTCTTGATCCGCAAACCGGAGAGGAAATCTTAGGCAATGGCGTCGAAGGCGTTCTGTGCTTCAAAGACAGCTGGCCCGGCCAGATGCGCACAATCTGGGGCGATCACGAACGCTTCCAGAAGACCTATTTCGGGGACTACAAAGGCTACTACTTTTCCGGTGATGGCTGTCGCCGTGATGAAGACGGCGATTACTGGATAACGGGCCGCGTTGATGACGTGATCAACGTGTCTGGCCACCGTATGGGCACCGCCGAGGTCGAATCTGCGCTGGTCGCCCACGCCAAAGTAGCCGAGGCCGCCGTTGTGGGCTATCCGCACGACATCAAGGGCCAAGGCATCTATGCCTATGTCACGCTGATGAACGATCAGGAACCAAGCGAAGAACTGCGCAAAGAGCTTGAAAAGTGGGTCCGCACGGAAATCGGCCCCATCGCCAAGCCTGACCTGATCCAATGGGCCCCCGGCCTGCCAAAAACCCGCTCGGGCAAAATCATGCGCCGTATCCTGCGCAAGATCGCCGAGAATGATTTTGGTGCTTTGGGTGATACGTCAACTTTGGCCGATCCATCGGTCGTGGATGATCTGATCGAAAATCGGATGAACAAAGTCTAAAAGCCATGCAAGTCTTGTGAAAGGCCCGCCGTCGTGCGGGCCTTTTGCCGTTAACCATCGGGTGCGAAACACGGCCACATTAACCCATTGGCAATAAAGATGACCGAATATCCATGTTCGGTCGGGGCTTCGTCTAACGGAGTCCACGATGGAAATCCAAGTTGTTAACCATGCGCCTGCGTCCAGTGCGCCGCGCGTTGAACCAGATCAACGCCCGAGTGCGGATGGCGCGGTCACACGCCGCGACCCGCACCCTGAAATTGCCGTGCCAATCCCGCCAGATAACGGCCCGCGATGCGTTGTCAGTCAAAGCCTGTTGATGCCTAATGCCAACGCGGTGCAGCCCGTCGAAAGGGTGCTCAAACCCTACGGCGTAACGATCTTGCCGCAGTCCCGGCCTGACGCAAGACTTGTCGAAACGGTGGCTAACGACCCGCAAGGCGGGTCGAGCAACCAGACCTGATCTGCCTTTGGTCATTTTCCCCGCCGCTGACGCTTTCCACATGCCGTGGCTTGGCGTATAAGCCTCGGATATGCGCGCCACATTCGCGCCGCGCGAACGGATCAAACGGGTAACAGGCCGGGGAATTTCATGACCAAAAAGACTACGCATGACGCTGATGTCAGCTTTATCGAAGCGCTCGCAGAACTACTGCGCGCCAATGATCTGACCGAACTACAGGTCAAACGTGAATACGGCGATAACGACAGCCTGAATGTGCGCGTCAGCCGCCAACAGCCCCAGCAGGTCATCACGCAAATGGCCGCCGCAGCACCTATGGCCGCCGCGCCTGCCGCCGCCGCGCCAGTTGCCGTCGCCAGCGAAGACCCCGCAAGCCTTCCCGGTGCAGTCACATCACCAATGGTCGGCACCTGCTACATGTCCGCTGAACCCGATGCCGCCCCGTTTGTCGCCGTCGGCCAATCGGTCAACGAAGGCGACACGCTGATGATCATCGAAGCGATGAAAACCATGAACCATATCCCCGCGCCCAAGTCCGGCACGGTCAAGCGGATTATGGTAGATGACGGCGCGCCGGTCGAATTCGGCTCTCCGTTAATGATCATCGAATAGGGCCGCCCATGTTCGACAAAATCCTGATTGCCAACCGTGGCGAAATCGCATTGCGCGTGATCCGTGCCTGCCGTGAAATGGGCATCAAATCGGTCGCGGTGCATTCCACCGCTGACAGCGACGCGATGCATGTGCGCATGGCTGATGAATCGGTCTGCATTGGCCCGCCGTCCTCCGCGCTCTCATATCTATCGATCCCAGCGATCATTTCGGCGTGTGAAATCACCGGCGCACAAGCGATCCATCCGGGCTATGGCTTCATGTCTGAAAACGCGAATTTCGTTCAGATCGTGCAGGACCACGGCCTAACGTTTATCGGCCCCACCGCCGATCACATTCGCACGATGGGCGACAAAATCACGGCCAAAGACACGATGAAGGCACTTGGCGTGCCCTGCGTGCCCGGCTCTGATGGCGGTGTCGCGACACTGGAAGAGGCCGAAAAAATCGGCGCCGCAATGGGCTATCCGGTTATCATAAAGGCCACGGCTGGCGGTGGTGGCAAAGGCATGAAAGTGGCCCAAACCGCCGCTGACATGAAATCTGCATTCCAGACCGCGCGCGCCGAGGGTAAGTCTAACTTTGGCAACGACGAAGTTTATATCGAGAAATATCTGACCACCCCGCGCCACATCGAAATTCAGGTGTTCGGCGACGGCAAGGGCAAGGCCGTACATCTGGGCGAGCGTGATTGCTCGCTTCAGCGCCGCCACCAAAAAGTATTCGAGGAAGCCCCCGGCCCGTCAATCACGCCCGAAGAACGCGCCAAAATCGGCAAGGTCTGTGCGGATGCCGTTGCCGCGATCAACTACATTGGCGCAGGCACGATCGAATTCCTGTTTGAAAACGGCGAGTTCTATTTCATCGAAATGAACACCCGTTTGCAGGTCGAACACCCCGTGACCGAGGCCATCTTTGGCGTTGATCTGGTTCGCGAACAAATCCGCGTGGCCGAAGGGCTGCCGATGTCGTTTGGCCAAGATGACCTGACAATCAATGGCCATGCCATCGAAGTGCGGATCAACGCTGAAAAGCTGCCAAACTTTGTACCGTGTCCAGGCCGGATTACGCAATTTCACGCCCCCGGCGGCCTTGGCGTTCGAATGGATAGTGCGCTTTATGACGGCTATTCAATCCCGCCCTATTACGACAGCCTGATCGGCAAACTGATCGTACATGGCCGCGACCGCCCCGAAGCATTGGCCCGACTGGCCCGCGCGCTTGGCGAATTGATCGTTGATGGCGTCGATACAACCGTGCCGTTGTTTCACGCGCTCCTGCAGGAAGAGGCTGTTCTCAGCGGGAACTACAACATCCATTGGCTTGAACATTGGCTTGAAGAAAACCTGCAAGGTTAAGGCGCATATGACGGCGGCACGCGGATGTTGACCCCTGCTCTGCTGCTCAATGCTTACGCCAATGGGATTTTTCCAATGGCCGAACACCAAGACGATTCCGACGTGTTCTGGGTCGATCCACGTCAGCGCGGGGTCTTTCCACTAAACAGCTTTCACACCTCGCGCTCGCTCGCGCGGGCGATTCGGCGCGACGACTACTCCGTCGATGTTAACCGCGACTTCGCTGGTGTTGTGGCGGCCTGCGCAGATCGTGAAACAACATGGATCAACCACGAACTTGTCGGGCTTTACGATGCCTTGCACGCGATAGGGTCTGCCCATTCGCTTGAAGTGCGCGATCTGAGTGGTGCCTTGATAGGCGGCGTGTTCGGGCTGACGATTGGTGGGGCGTTCTTTGGTGAAAGCATGTTCTCGCGCCGGGTGAACGGGTCAAAAATCGCACTGGCCTATTTGGTCGACAGGTTGCGGCAAGCAGGCTTTGTACTGTTTGATACGCAGTTCACTACGCCACATCTGATAAGCCTAGGCGCGGCAGAAATTTCGCGCGCGCAATATCACGCGCAATTGACCCAAGCCATTGACATATCGGCTGATTTTACCGGGCCAGACTCTGCCCAGTCTCAGGATGTCTTGCAGCGCATTGCCCAGACATCGTAACGTGGATGGCTCATCCCGTTGATCGCTGGCGCCGAAGCGATCATCCAGCCACGAAACACCGGATCTGGCAGATCACGATAGAAAATCGTCAGCAAAATATAGGCGTCACCTGACGGGTTTTCAGTTGGAAAGCGGCATTCCTCCATGGTGATCTCAAGGTGGCCAAGGCGTTGGGTTTCGCCCGCCAAAAACTCAAGATCGCTCACGACGCCAGTGGTCTTGTCCAGCACACGAATTTCACCGCCATCAGCATTGCTTGCTTGCTGGGCAGTGACCGGCAGCGCAAAAAGCGCGCACAAAAGGGCAAGAATCCGCATCATTCTTCTTCACCGCCCGACACGAATTTCATCAAGAGCGATATCAAGCCAACGGCCCCTTGCGTATTTTCGATGGCGGCGCCTTCGCCCAAATATTCAAACGATCCACCGGGCACAATTTCGACGAATGTGCCACCCAGCAACCCTTCTGAGGCAACAACAGCTGCGGAATCGTCGGGGATCAGCACGTTGTCCTGCAAGGTAAACAGTGTTTCGGCGCGGTAGGTATCTGTGTTCAGGCTCATGCCCGTAACTGTGCCGATCTTGACGCCTGCAAGCCGGATGTCGGTGCCAACGCTCACGCCCTCGGCCGAGCGGAAGTTCGCGCTCAGGTCATAGCCACCGCTGCTGCGGGAAAATCCGGTAGCCTGTGCCGCATAGGCAAGGAATCCCAAAGCCAGCACCAAAACAGCGCCGCCTACGATCACTTCGGTTTTGTTTTCGCGCATCATACCCTCGGCTACCGTTACGCTCGGGTCGCCCTATTCGGGGCGCCAAGCCTCGTAATCGGCGCGGGCTTTGGGCGCGCGCCGCAATGAACCCGACGGCGCATAGGCCGCATCGGTGCCAGTCATATTGGCCATATGGGGTTTTTCCCAAGCTTTGTGCGCCAATGGCTTGTCGGTTGGCGGCTCGTCCCAGGTCCGATGCAGCCAGCCGTGCCAATCAGGATTGATCCGGCTAGCTTCGACTTCGCCATTGAAAATAACCCAACGGCGGGCATCATCATGGGTTCTGTAATAGATGTTACCTGCGGCATCTTCGCCGACTTTGACGCCCTTGCGCCAAGTCCAAAGCTGGGTGCCAAGCGTCTGCCCGTCCCACCACGTAAAGATGCGTTTGATATAGTTAAGAACGCCCATGGTCATGCTCCGATAAGGTTGATGATGTAATGCCGCAATGGCCCGCAAAGGTCCAGCACTTGCACGGGACTCGGCGAACACTGGTCAGAGTTCGTGCCGGAAAATATGAATTTTCCGCCCGTGCATCACGGTTGGCGCGCGGTGACTTCGATTTCGATACGAAACTGAGGTGCGATCAACCCGCATACGATCATCGTTGCGGCGGGTGGATTCGCGCCGAACGTGTCACGCAGAATTGGCCAGCACGCTTCGAATTCAGCGCGGTCGGGCAACATGTAAGTCACCCGAACCACATCAGCGAATGTGCACCCCGCATCAGCGAGCGCCTTGGCGATGATCCTGAGTGCGCCTTGCGCCTGGATCGCAGGATCAGTTGTTTCTGTGCCGTTTTCATCCAACCCGCAAACCGTGCCCGAGACGTGTACCCAGCCATCAACAACTACAGCACGGCAATAGCCGATCTTATCCTCAAACAATCCGCCGGACTGGATCCGCCGGATCACCTTCAGCCTGCAGTGGCGGTTTCTTTTGCTTTCGCTTTGCTTTCGTCGTGGATCATCAGCGGCGATGCGTCGGGGCTGACGGCCTCTTCATTGACGACAACCTCGGTGACGGTGTCCATGCCGGGCAGGTCGAACATGGTATCCAGCAGGATGTCCTCCATGATTGACCGCAGTCCGCGCGCGCCTGTCTTGCGATCAATGGCACGTTTTGCGATGGCGACCAGCGCGTCATCGGTAAAGGTCAGCTTGGTGTCTTCCATTTCGAACAGGCGCTGGTATTGCTTGACCAGCGCATTTTTCGGCGCGGTCAGGATCGTTACCAGCGCGGCTTCGTCCAGATCGGTCAGCGTTGCTATCACCGGAAGGCGGCCGACGAATTCGGGGATTAGGCCGAATTTCAGCAAATCCTCGGGTTCCAAATCGGAGAATACTTCGCCCACGCCACGATCATCCACATCGCGCACATCAGCACCAAAGCCCATGGCCGAGCCTTTGCCGCGTGCCGAGATGATCTTGTCCAAGCCTGCAAAAGCGCCGCCACAGACAAACAAGATGTTGGTCGTGTCTACTTGCAGGAATTCCTGCTGCGGATGCTTACGCCCGCCCTGGGGGGGCACAGATGCGACCGTGCCTTCCATGATTTTCAGCAAGGCCTGCTGAACGCCTTCGCCCGACACGTCACGAGTGATCGACGGGTTGTCAGACTTGCGGGTAATTTTGTCGACCTCGTCGATATAGACGATGCCGCGCTGCGCGCGTTCCACGTTATATTCGGACGCCTGCAACAGTTTCAGGATGATGTTTTCGACATCTTCACCCACATAGCCAGCTTCGGTCAGGGTTGTTGCGTCGGCCATCGTGAACGGCACATCCAGAATCCGCGCTAGCGTTTGCGCCAACAGCGTCTTGCCGCAACCCGTGGGGCCTATCAGCATGATGTTGGATTTGGACAGTTCGATGTCGGATTTATCGGCGTGGTTCAGGCGTTTGTAGTGGTTATGAACGGCCACCGACAGCACCCGTTTGGCATGGGCCTGTCCGATGACATATTCATCCAGAACATTACAAATCTCCAGCGGCGTTGGCACGCCGTCTTTCGCCTTGAAACCAGTCGCTTTGGTTTCTTCGCGAATGATGTCCATGCACAATTCAACGCATTCATCACAGATGAACACCGTCGGGCCTGCAATCAGTTTGCGCACCTCATGCTGACTCTTGCCGCAAAAGCTGCAATAAAGTGTGTTCTTGCTGTCCGTGCCTGACGAATTCGCCATGTCATAACCCCTTGGCGCTTGGCCTTTTGCAAAGCCCGTTCGTTTGTTAAACGGGCTGCTCACTTGCGACAGTAAAACAGCCCGCCCGTGTCCACAACGCGAAAAGCAGCGTTATGGCTTAGCTCTCGGTTTCTTTGCTTTTAGTACGGTTGGCGACGATTTCGTCGATCAGGCCCCATTCCTTTGCGTCTTCGGCAGACATAAAGTTGTCGCGCTCAAGTGCCGCTTCAACTTTTTTAAGGGTTTGGCCGGTGTGTTTGACGTAGATCGCGTTCAAACGATCCTTCAGCTTTTGCGTTTCCGCAGCATGGATCATGATATCCGTCGCCTGCCCCTGATAGCCGCCCGAAGGCTGGTGCACCATAACGCGGCTGTTAGGCAGGCTGAAACGCATGCCTTTTTCGCCCGCCGTCAGCAGCAAAGACCCCATCGAGGCCGCCTGCCCGATCACAAGCGTCGACACCTTGGGGCGAATGTATTGCATCGTGTCATAGATCGACAGGCCCGAGGTCACAACACCACCTGGACTGTTGATATATATGCTGATTTCTTTCTTGGGGTTTTCAGACTCCAAGTGCAGTAATTGCGCGACAACCAGTTGTGACATGCCGTCATGCACAGGGCCGTTCAGGAAAATGATGCGTTCCTTCAAAAGGCGCGAAAAGATATCGTAGGCGCGTTCGCCGCGACTGGTCTGTTCGACGACCATGGGAACGAGGTTCATATAGGTCTCAATGGGATCTTGCATTTTGCTGCCTCAATTGGGGACGTCTTTGTCGTTACGCGAGAATGGTTACCAGAGTCTTAGTGGTCCCTGTGGGGGGCTTCAAGGGCGCGCGGGTGACAATGGCCAATGGGCGGCCGTAACGAAAGACGGCGGGCGGCCCCTATGGTTCGCGCGGCGCCGCGTGTGACCGGCACTGCGGCTTGGTCAGGTATTGCAGCGCGGCTTTTTCGCGAGTGTGCAATTCCACGTCGGCACGCATGCCGGGACGGATTTCGATGCGTTGCTGACGGGCACTTTGATCTGACAGGTGCGGCCGCATGGTCACGCCATAATGTGGCGGCAGGTCGGGGTTGTGTTCACCCTCGAACGTGTCAGCGGAAATGAACTGTACTGTCCCGCAAAGTTTACGTAAATCATTTAATAATAATAGCTTAGATTGATAGTTGCCGCTTGGTCTAGTAGCACTTTGGCGATGTCGGAGGGTTTCACGCGAACCTCGACGAACAGTTCATCGTGAAGCTGGATGATCTGGAGAATCTCTTGGCCGGAGCGGGCAACGCCACCGATAGTCGTCACGCAAAGGCTGTAGACGATGCCGCGCATGGGCGATGTGATCAGCGTGCGTACAGTTGGTCATGTGCCACGCGCAGGTCTTGGCGTAGCTCCGCCAATTCTTGCAGGGTTTGCGAAAATACGCTGGCGCGTTCCATCTCCGCCACGGCGGGCCGTTGATCCGACGCAAGGCTGCGGATGATGGCAACGTTCGTCACAAGCCCCGCGCCCGACAACGCCTTGACTATACCTTGCAAGGCAATGTCGTCCCCGACTTCGGCTGTCATAAATTCGAGCAGATCCGCGCGGGCAGCAGAGGCTTGTTCTTCGGTTTGGATCGCGCGCAGGTCTGCGCCCAAGCCAAAGCCGACTCCGTTGGCGACACTCACGTTCAGATCAGCCGTTGTGCCCCCCCGATCCTGCGGCCCCAAATAGGGTCACGCCGGGCAAGAAACCAGCGCGTGCGGAACGTGTGCCAACCATTGCGCCGGTGCTTTCGGCCTGCGCCTTAATGACGGACTACAGATGAGCGGTGGGCTGCGTGTCAGTGATGCCGGATGCCGGATGCCACTTACTCACACCAAAGGCCGGGCGGACGTGGTGGCAAGCTCGGACATGGCCGAGGCTGCGGTCTCTCGATAAAATGTCAATTGAACACGCATAAATTCAGGCAATATCGACATAATATGCAAATTGGCACGTTTTATGATACCACCCTGCACCCGTTCACTCATGGCATATTCAAGGCGTTCCATGCGGGCCATTGCGCTCTTATTGACAGCGGCGCGGGCCCGTGCGGTTTCAGCCGTGATGTAAAGATCAAGGGCTGCCAACACGCGGTCGTCGGTATCTTCGGCCAGCACCGCAGCGGCAACAGTCTGGAACGCGCCGTCCTCCAACACCGTGCGGCGGCTCAAAAGGGTCACGGTAATTGGGGATTGGCTGCCGTTTTGCATTTCCGCATCAAGGGCAACACTGGGTTGGCTTGGGTCCACGGTGGCGTCAGCTTCATCTGCCCCACGCAAACATCCAAAGGCACCGCGGGTCACATCCGTGATCCCCGTGTCCATATCCGTGTCCAGACAGGCACGCAGCGCCAACAGGGCCATCGGGGCACGCGTATCAACCTCGAACGTATCGGTGATTGCGCTGGTGTTACCGGCCAGATCGGACACAAGCATTGACACGGCTGTCTCATAGCTGCCTGCTAGACCTTCGTTCGCTGCAAAAGCCACACTCCAACTGGCGTTCTTGGCCACAGTCGCGGCGCGTTTTTTGTCTTCAAAGGTGACCATGAAGGTCAATCCCGCATCGGCGGTTCCAAAACTCGCGCTGGTTTGGGTATCGACCTCGAATGATCTTGTCGTCGCGGCGGTATTGCCGGTTGCATCTGTTGCGACAGCCGTCGCTGTGGCGGTGCATTCACCACCCGTCAACGCGCCCGCTGGCATACCGACCAACCAACCGCCATCCGCAGCCACAACCGCCAGAAGCGTCACAGTGCCCAGAATGACCATGACGGTCGAACGACCTACGCCGTGCCTTCTAGGATAACGCCGTTGCTGGCCTCGCTTGCGTTGACCGTATTGTCGCCTTCAATCCCGGCAATGGCGCAAGAATCGATCGATCGTGTATCAATAACAACGGTTTACGTGATACTTGAGGAGTTCCCATGTGGGCCTGTCGCGATCGCCATGATATAAAGGTCGCATTCGCCACACCAACAACGCCTGCGCCAATAACCGGCGACCAAGCTGAGCCCGCCACAACCGCGTCATAGCTTGTGCCTTCGATTTTGACGACAATGGTTGAACCTGCTTCGACCGTGCCGGTTAGGGTGAACCCTTCAGACGCCTCTTGGGCGTTGATAATCCTGTTGCCCTCGGCACGCGATACCACAAACCCAAGACCTTCAACCGTATCAACGACTAGCATATCCACGGCCTAAACAACCCCGTTTTAATTAATGATCGTGACCAACGCTTCGGTTTCGCATTCGCCCAGAAGTACCTCGCCGGACCAAAAAATCACCCCCCAAGTGCCGTCTTCTTTAACAATCGTTTTGCGCGTGACGCCACCAACCGTGACAGTCACAACCGCGCCGGATATTGCCCGCTGAATCACGGACAACGAATTCAAACGTTCACTTACTACTCACTCCGCCGCTAGCGAGTGACTTTCCGCCACGCATTTTTCATTGGCTTTACGGCAACTTGGATGATTCGTCATTTCCCGGGGGAAATGCGCGCGCGGCACTATAAATATGCATTTAGGCCTGTCTTGGTGGCCCGCAATCTACGTGTCTTTGAGTGCTGATTTTCGCGAGGTCCGCTCAAGTGCGACGTTCATCACAGCCCCCAAGAGGATTAGATAGGCGCTAATATAGAGCCACATCAGCAAGGCGACGACTGCACCGATTGACCCGTAGACCTCGTTGTAGCTACCAAAGTTGGCCACATAGAGAGAGAACCCCGCCGAAGCTGCAAACCATGCCAGCACCACCAACAGCGCACCAGGCGTCAGCCACGACATCCGCGCACCACTGCGGTTGGGGCCATAGCGATAGAGCAATCCCAGCGCCGCCAATAGCGTTGTAATCGCGACGATCCAGCGGATCAATTCGAGCAGCTGTTCGGTTTCCGTCTGAAGCGGCAATAGCGCGATTGCGATGGGTGCAATGACAACCATGAACAACGCGATGACCGCCATGCCGATTAGTGAGAGCGTTAACAGCATCGCCACCATAATATGACGCGCACCGCCGCGATTGGGTGTGCCGTAGATCGCGTTCAACCCCAACACAAGCGCAGCAACCCCCGCCCGCGCAGACCACAGCGCAATGCCAAGCGACAGCAGCGTGGCCCAGCCAAGGGCCTGACTTGGCGCAGATAGCAAACTTAGCAACTGCGCCTCAATCAGCGCGTAGGCGCCCGCAGGCATGAATTCAGCCAGCATTTCCAGTTGCGCGTAAGCAACTGACGGGTCTGCGATAAGCCCGAAAATAGCAATCAGCGCGGCCATTGCGGGAAAGACGGCAAATAGCCCGTAAAACGCGATACCCGCCGAAATGAGCCCGACATTCTGTTCGCCAGCCGCATCCATAAGCGCGCGCCCGAAACGCCACGCCCGCATGGCGAGCCCGTTAATTTGCAAAGACCTGAAGTTCGGGCAGTCCTGTCAGCGGCGCCTCAAGAAGCCGCATCGCGGCAAGGCTGATCTGACTTCCCGACCCCGGTGCCCCCCCCGAAGGGCGCAGTTCTACATTCACTGATTTTCCGTTCACCGCATATTCCATGCGGCCAAGCGTCAACACTGTCACCAGCGGCGTCTTTAGCCATATTCCGGGATCCGTTGGCGAGGCAATCGTGGTGCCAAGCGCACGTTCGCCATCTGCGTCGTGAACAACAGGCGCAGCCAAAGCCTCGGCGCGATCCTCGGGCGTTGTGGTATCAAACTGCGCGACAGTGCGCGCGCCGGGCGGCGGTGCTGGTGGCGGGGTCGGATCGAGGGTTTCAGGCACAGGATCGCTTGGTTCAGCGGCGGCCGCGTCGACAGAACGATCTGGCGACATTGCAAATATCCACTGCAACGATGGGGAGGAACAGGCACTAAGCGCAAGCAGTGCAAGAACAGAGGCAAGTTTTTTCATGCCATCAAGTTAAGGTGTCGCAATCGGGGTGACAATGGCCTGTTGTGCCCTTGCGCGCCCCCCTGCCCAGCCCTACGTTCTGGGATATGAATACGCCCCTGATCGACCCATTCGCGCGCGCGATCCGCTACTTGCGGGTTTCCGTCACTGACCGCTGCGATTTTCGCTGCGTCTACTGCATGTCGGAAAACATGACCTTTCTGCCCAAGAAAGACCTGCTGACGCTTGAAGAGCTTGACCGCCTTTGCAGCACGTTTATCGGCCTTGGCGTCGAAAAGCTGCGCATCACGGGCGGCGAACCATTGGTGCGGCGCGGGATTATGACGTTCTTTGATGCAATGTCGCGCCATCTGGACAGCGGCGCGTTGCGTGAATTGACGCTGACGACCAACGGCAGCCAATTGGCGAAATACGCGGACGATCTTTACGCCGCCGGTGTACGCCGCGTGAATGTGTCTCTTGATACGCTGAATGATGATAAATTCGCGCAAATCACCCGCTGGGGCCGCCTGCCCCAAGTGATCAACGGCATTGATGCGGCCCAAAAGGCGGGCCTGCGTGTCAAGATCAACACCGTCGCCCTGAAAGGCTTTAACGAGGACGAATTGTTCACCCTGCTGGACTGGTGTGCGACCCGCGGTATGGACCTGACGTTCATCGAAGTCATGCCCATGGGCGATATCGGCAACGAGGACCGGATCACGCAGTACTGGTCGCTTGATGACCTGCGAACAACCATGGCCGAACGCTTTACCCTGACTGATCTGCCGCTCAATACAGGCGGCCCTGCGCGTTATGTGGAATTGGCCGAAACCAGCCAAAAGGTCGGGTTGATCACGCCCATGACCCACAATTTCTGCGAAAGCTGCAATCGCGTGCGGATCACCTGCACTGGCGAAATCTACACATGCCTTGGCCAAGACGGACATAGCGACCTGCGCGGCCCGCTGCGTGCCTCGCATGACAACGCGCATCTGGAAAACGCCATCCGCGCGGCGATTGCCCTGAAACCCAAGGGCCATGATTTCGATTACTCACGCCAAAGCGTAGATGGACAGGTCGCACGGCACATGAGCCACACAGGGGGCTAACCCCTAGGTTTCGTCGCCACCAAATCAATCAATGCTGACTTGCCACTATGGCCGCGCCCTTCTTGCACGTCGCGTTCAAAGCTGGCGAGCCTTTCAATCTGCCAACCTTCAAAGGCGGCGCGCAGCATTTCTTCAGTATACATATGCGCCGCATTTGGCGGCCCGCCTGTCCCCAGCGCGACCTGCTCGGGGCGATAGCCATGCAGCGCCACACGCCCGCCGGCCTTTGTCGCGGCTTTCATGTCCGCGAACTGCTGCACGCGTAAATCAGGGGGGGCGAACTGCATGAATATCCCGACGACCAGATCAAATTGCGGCGTCCAGTCAAAGGCGGACCAATCTGACACGCTTGTTGCGAGCGCTACGTCATGCTGCTTTGCGAGGTCTTTGGCGCGCGCCACAGCTGTCGGCGAGAAATCGAACGATGTGACGTGCAGACCTTGCCGCGCCAGATGCACCGCATTGCGCCCTTCGCCGTCCGCAACACAAAGTGCAGTTTCACACCCCGCCCCAACCCACGGATTTTCCGTTAGAAAACCGGCAGGTGCTTTGCCAAACAAGTATCCATCTTCATTGCTATACCGATCTTCCCACATTACAAAGGCATCCGTTGTTCTGCGACCCCGACCCACCAGCTACAGCCTGCCGGAATCGCGTCATCGTTAAAGTTGTATTCGGGGTGATGCACGGGCGCGCTGTCGCCGTTGCCGACCAGAATATACGCGCTGGGGCGTTCCTGGGCGAGAAAGGCAAAATCCTCGCCGCCCATGATCAGGGGGGCATCGTCGCATTGGCCTGACACCGATCGCGCCACGTCGGCGGCAAAATCCGTTTGTTCGTCGGCGTTCACCATCACTGGATATCCGCGCCGGAAATCTACCGTTGCCGTGGCGCCGAATGTCTGCGCGGTCAGGGTCGCGATTGCCTTGACCCGCTCTTCGGCCATGTCCTGCACTTGCGTGTCCAGCGTGCGCACGGTGCCGCGCAGGTGCACCCGTTGCGGGATAACGTTATGCGCCTTGGTGTCTGTTTCAAATGACGTGACCGAGACGACCAATTGTTTCACCGGATCGACATTGCGGCTGGCAATCGTTTGCAGTGCCACAACCATATGCGCGGCGACCACTGTTGTATCAATCGCAATATGGGGTTTGGCCGCGTGGCCACCCTTGCCCTCGACGTAAATATCAAACTGATCGGCAGCGGCAAAGAACGGGCCGGGCCGGATTGCAAAGCTTCCTATCGGCATACCGGGCCAGTTGTGCATCCCATAGACTTCCTGAATGCCGAACCGGTCCATCAGCCCGTCGTCGCACATTTCCTTGCCGCCACCTCCGCCTTCTTCAGCGGGTTGGAAAATAACGATAACTGTGCCGTCGAACTGTCTGGTTTCACACAGATATTTAGCTGCTCCGAGCAGCATCGACGTATGTCCGTCATGGCCACAAGCATGCATCGCGCCGTCAGTCTTGCTGGCATAATCGAGCCCCGTCGCTTCATGAATTGGTAAGGCATCCATGTCGGCCCGCAAGCCGATGACTTTGTCTGATTTATTGCTCTTTCCCTTGATCACACCGCAAACGCCGGTACGCCCCATGCCGGTGACGATTTCATCACAGCCAAAGGCGCGCAATTTCGCCTCTACCACGGCGCTGGTGCGGTGGGTGTCAAACAGGATTTCAGGGTGTTCATGCAGGTCATGCCGCCACGCGGTGATTTCGGGCAGCAGGTCGGCAAAGCGGTTCTTAACGGGCATCGTGGCCTCCGGTTTGGTTTGCCCGATCCTGTCGCATCCCTGCGCGCGCCACAAGGGTCACAGGTTGGGGCCAGTTTCCAGTTTCGTGCCATCCGAAAACCGCGACAAACGAAAGCGCGACATATCATGGCCCAGATCATCACCCGCCACCATATCCGCCAACACACGACCAAATCCGGGGCCGATCCCAAAGCCGTGCCCGCACATGCCCGTGGCAATAATCAAACCCGGAATGGCGGCGGCGTGATCCACCACAGGCACCATATCGGGCAGAGAATCGATCATCCCCGCCCAAGCGGTTTTGATCACTACATCGCCCGCGTCAGGGAATGTCTGCGCAAATAACCGCGCCAGTTCGTTGACTTTTCCCGCGTGCGGCGCAGGGTTCAGCACCCGCATTTTTTCAAATGGAGTGACATCAGTGTCGGCCCACCGCCGTGCCGTCCCCCATGCATCGGGATAGCCCTTTGGCGCAATAGGCCGATAAGATGTGCCCAGCGGATCAGCCCAGATTTGCGGCAAGAACCGCCGTACCGCACGAAACGCATCCGGCCCGATGAACATCTCGTGAAAGCCCTCGGGGGCAAGGGAATAACCGCCATCCTCGCGACGGCGAAATGCAAAACGATGATCAACCGCGCCACCGCCATAGACCTGCGCCAATGGGTCGGTCGCAGCAACTGTCGCACGCACCGAAAGCTGCGGAATGCTGATTCCGTGTCGGCGCAAAAATAGCGAGGACCACGCCCCACCTGCAAGCACGACCTTTGCGCAGGCAATCGTTCCGCGTTCCGTTACAACGCCGCTGACCTTGCCCGCGCTGATGTCCAATCCGCGCGCCGCGCAGTTTTCGACGATCTGCACCCCGTCCCTCACCGCCGCGCGCGCCAAAGCAGGCACCGCCACCCAAGGTTCGGCGCGCATATCAGACGCCGTCCACATCGCCCCCTGCCAAGTATGTTCCGCATCGGGAATTTTTGCCGCCACCTGCGCACTACTCAGCAAAACCGTATCCAGTTCATGGGCGTGAGCATGGGGCAGCCACGCCTCGAACCGCGCCATTTCGGCGGCATCCTTGGCCAGATAAAGCGTACCGGTCTGGCGCAATCCGATCTCAGCCTGCAACTGCGGATCAAGATCGCGCCAATGCTGATTGGCCTCGACCATCACTGGCAATTCCGCCGGATCGCGCCCCTGCTGGCGTATCCACCCCCAGTTGCGGCTCGATTGTTCGCCCGCCACGCGGCCCTTTTCCAGCACCACCGCGCGCAGTCCCTTACGGGCCGCAAACCACGCTGTCATGATACCAATCACACCGCCGCCAATGATCACGACATCAGCGGATAAAGACAGCCCGCCACTGTGTTCAACGGGGCTTTGTTCTGAAATTGGAAATGGTGTCATGGAATGCTCCTGTCGCGCGCACTGTTACTGGCGCAAGCAGCACTCGCAACCCTAATGCATCGCCTTGCGAATGCGCCGCACACCCCACCATACGGCCAAGATAACCAGTGGCGTTACAATCGCCGTCAGCATCCCTTTGGACAGATCAAATGCACTGGCCAATGGATAGGCCATATAGGTCACAAGGTTCACGCCATAGTAGCTGATCGCGACCACACTCAGCCCCTCGACCGTTGCTTGCAGCCGCAATTGCAGGTCCGCACGTCTGTCCATCGAGACTAGCAGCGCCTGACTTTGCGCCGAGCGTTCAACATCGACCCGCGTCCGCAATAAGTCCCCCGCACGCAAGGCGCGGTCCGACATGGATTGCAGCCGCGCTTGCGTCGACATGACTGTGCGCATAGCTGGATCATAACGACGCATCATAAATTCGGCGAATGTCTGGCGCCCTGTGAACCGCTCTTCGCGCAGCGCCACAATGCGTTGGTTAACAATCGTTTCGTAGGCCCCCGTGGCAGCAAAACGAAAGTTGGTGCGGTGCACAATGCTTTCCAGCTCCGCGGCGATGGCCAGCAGGTCCGACAGTGTCGCATCGTGACGGGTCGGCGCGCCTGTCATATCCGCCACAAGTGCCGTGAGCCGATCATCCAATTCGCCCAAACGCGGCCCCAGTTCGCGCGCGCGCGCCAGACCAAGCATCGACATCGCCTTATAGGTCTCAATCTCGCAAATGCGCTGCACAACGCGGCCAATCCTGCGGCCCCCCGCCCCATCACGGGCAAATACCGCGAACCGCATATGGCCAGCCGGATCAATGCGAAAATCACCAGCGATCGCCAGTTGATCCTCAAGCACGCGGGATATGGCAAGGCTTTCAGGCACAAACCACTCGCGCGCTTTGTCGGTGATCACATCATCGCCGTTTTCGCGTTCAATGTGGATGAGGGCCGACGTGACACGCACACCGGGCGCCTCTGCCAGCCAGTCAGCAGGGAAAATCCCAAACGTCACGGCGTCAAACGGACGGTCTGCAACCCCGTCACCAAACAGCGTATAGGTCACGAACTCGGTGTGGCTTTCCCACTTCACGAAATGCTTGCCCAATTGGCCCGAATAATGCGTCGCGTCGGGCTGTGGACGGGGTGCTGCATGGCGATCCAGCAGCGCGATCAAATGTGCCCGATCCGCGTCCCGATCCCGACCAGCGGCATTAAGCGCGGGCTTGATCGCAAGATAGGCCGCACGGCTGGGTGCTGCGACCGTCGGGAACGGGCGGGCATGTAATTCATTGGCCAATTGATAGCGCAGCGGGTGATCAGCAATCGGTGGTATAACGCGTCCTGTCATTTTCGGCTACACTAGCCAAAAACCACCACCTGTAAACATAAAACTCTTAGTTCTCATGATGTTAGCGGCACACTACGGTATACCGTGCGCCGCCCTAATATCAGATCACCACAACGTCCAGCGGCGGGAAGCCGTTGAAACCAACCGAAGAATACGCGCTGGTATAGGCACCCGTGTTGCGGATCAGCACACGGTCGCCAGCTTGCAGCGACATCGGCAACATTACAGGGCGTTTTTCATAAAGCACATCTGCGCTGTCACACGACGGGCCAGCCATGATGCAAGGACCGACCGCATCACCATCGCGCGGCGTGACGAACTCGTAGCGGATCGCCTCGCCTTCTGTTTCGGCCAGACCGGAAAAACGACCGATATCCAAATAAACCCAGCGATGCACATCGCGGGCCGACTTGCGGCTGACCAGCAGACATTCGGCAACGATCAGACCTGCCTCGGCGACCAACCCACGACCGGGTTCGGCTATCACACGGGCGACATGACCAAAACGAGCGGTCACTTGCGCCATTACGCCAGCCGCATAAGCAGTGGGGGCCTCAATCGCCTCGCCGTAAAACGCAGGGAACCCACCGCCGATGTTTAACACGCTCAGGTCATGGCCCGCTTCAACAGCCGCATGCCAGATCCCCGCCATCACATCCAATGTCACGCCCCACATCGACGATTTGCGGGTCTGCGAACCAACGTGGAACGAAAACCCGACTGGGCGCAGACCAATCATGCGGGCGTGGTCCAGCAGGGCCAGCGCCATGTTACGATCGCAGCCGAACTTACGTGACAGCGGCCAATCGGCCTCGGATGTCTCAACAATCAGACGGATGTAAACTTGCGTGCCGGGGGCATGGGCGGCGATCTTGTCCAGCTCCACTTCGGCGTCGGCTGCGAACAGATCAATGCCAGCGCCGTGCGCGAAAGCGATATCGCTGGCACGCTTGACGGTATTGCCAAAGCTGATGTGCTCGGGATGCGCGCCCAAGCTCAGGCACAATTCAATCTCGCCGCGCGACGCTGCATCAAAGTGGCTGCCCAAGGACACAAGCGTCGAAATGACCTCGCGGGTCGGGTTCGCTTTAACGGCATAGTGGATGTCAGCGTGGCCCAGTCCCGCCTTAAGCGCGCGATATTGCAGCGCCACACGGGATGGATCGATTAACAACGTCGGGCGATCAACCACAACAGTCGCGGCGAATGCGTCAAGGTGGGTGGGAACGGCAATAGAAACGGACGCCGCAACGTCAGAAAAATTCAAAGTCATGGTCATCTCCAATAAGACCCGGCCATGATGAATAATCCACCCAAGACCGCTCACTTCCAAAAGGAGACGTTACCGTCGCTGCATAAACACATCTAAGACCGATGCCAGAGGCGCGTGCGTTGGCGTCTATGATCGCGCATTTGCGCTGAAAGATTGAGTCGCGCAAGAAAATAATCACGCCGCGTGAAAATAGTTCTGCATCCCTCTCATCTTGCCACAAATATCCGCAAGGGGTGAATTGGCGGCACGCCAAGAGGGGGGCAAGGCCCCCCGGCCCCGCCCGCCGCAGGCGCACCTACTTGCCAATCGCGCGCACAGCCCGTTACTTGCCAGATATGACCACAATCGCGTTTAACAAACCCTTCGGCGTCCTGTGCCAGTTCACCGACACACGCAGCCCCACAACACGGCCCACCCTGTCGGGGTTCGGCCTGCCTGCGAGCGTCTATCCGGCTGGACGCTTGGATCGCGACAGCGAGGGGCTGTTGATCCTCACCAACGATGGACGCGAACAGGCACGGATTGCGGACCCGAAATACAAGATGGCAAAAACCTATCTGGTGCAGGTCGAAGGCGCGCCTGATGATGCCACCCTCGCCTCACTGCGGACGGGGGTCAGCCTCAAAGACGGTCCGACCCGCCCCGCGCAGGCCCGCCTGATCGACCCGCCGGATTTATGGCACCGCGACCCACCCGTCCGGTTTCGCAAATCCGTGCCAGACGCTTGGCTGGAAGTCACCATCTTTGAGGGCCGCAACCGCCAAGTCCGCCGCATGTGCGCCGCACTCGGCTTCCCCTGCCTACGGCTGGTGCGTTGGCAGGTTGGCGAGTGGTCACTTGACGGGCTGGCCCTCGGGGAGTGGAGTAAGGTGGGATGAATCCCACCCTAACCTAGTCAATCATGGGCAACAATTTGTCCAAAGACGCTTTGGCATCGCCATAAAACATCCGCGTGTTTTCCTTGAAAAACAGCGGGTTTTCGATGCCGGAATAGCCCGTGCCTTGCCCGCGCTTACTCACGAACACCTGCTTGGCTTTCCAGCATTCCAGCACCGGCATGCCGGCGATGGGCGAGTTGGGATCGTCTTGTGCTGCGGGGTTCACGATGTCATTGGAGCCGATCACAATGGCCACGTCGGTTTTGGGGAAATCCTCGTTGATCTCGTCCATTTCCATAACGATGTCGTAGGGCACCTTGGCCTCGGCCAGCAGTACGTTCATGTGACCCGGCAAGCGCCCCGCGACGGGGTGGATTGCGAACCGCACGTTTTTACCTTTGGCGCGCAATTTGCGGACCAGTTCGGCGACACCTTGCTGCGCCTGCGCCACGGCCATGCCGTAGCCGGGGATGATGATCACAGAATCAGCTTCGTTCAACGCCGCGGCCACGCCTTCGGCTTCGATCGCGATTTGTTCGCCTTCGACTTCCATTTGCGGGCCCGATGCGCCACCAAAACCACCAAGGATCACGGACACAAAGCTACGGTTCATCGCCTTACACATGATGTAGGACAGGATCGCACCGGATGAGCCGACCAGCGCGCCGACCACAATCAGCAGGTCGTTGCCAAGGCTGAAACCAATCGCCGCTGCGGCCCAGCCGGAATAGCTGTTCAGCATCGACACAACCACGGGCATATCCGCGCCGCCGATCCCCATGATCAGGTGGTAGCCGATAAACAGCGCCGCCAAGATCATGATAAACAGCGGGAAAAATCCGCCCGTATTAAAATACCAGATCAGTGCAAGTACCGAAATCACCGCCGCCGACGCATTCAACAAATGCCCGCCGGGGAGTTTCTTGGCCACACTGTCCAAACGGCCTGCAAGTTTGCCATAAGCGATTACAGAACCGGTAAAGGTGACCGCACCGATAAACACACCAAGGAACAATTCAACACGCAGGATATTGATCTCGACCGCCGTTTTATGGGCGATCAGGGCCGCAAAGTCACCAAGCTCTTTGGCATGCAGCCATGATTCCATACCCGTCGCAGTTAGCGAGGTTGGTGCAGAGGCCATAAGCCCGCCGATCCGGCTGATTTCAAAGTGGGCAATAATCCCCACAAAGACAGCTGCCAGACCCACGAGGCTGTGCATTGCCGCAACCAGTTCGGGCATTTGTGTCATCTGCACTTTGGTAGCCAGCTGATAGCCGATGGCCCCGCCACCTGCGATCAGCAAGAGCGAGAGCAGCCAAAAGCCCGACCCCGGCCCGACCAGCGTCGCAGCCACGGCCAGTGCCATACCGACAATGCCATACCAGACCGCGCGTTTCGCGCTTTCCTGCCCCGAAAGGCCACCAATCGAGAGGATGAAAAGAACCGCTGCGACTACATAAGCCGCTGTTGTGAAACCGAATTCCATGATCCGTCCCCCTTAGGATTTCTGGAACATGGCGAGCATACGCCGTGTTACCAAGAAGCCGCCGAAAATGTTGATGCCCGTCATGAACACCGCAAGTGATGCCAGCACGATCACAAGGAACGACCCCGATCCGATCTGCATCAACGCGCCCAAGATTATGATGGAACTAATCGCGTTGGTGACCGCCATCAGCGGGGTGTGCAAGCTGTGCGCGACGCCCCAGATGACTTGGAAGCCGACGAACACGGCCAACACAAAGACGATAAAGTGCTGCATAAAGCTGGCCGGAGCCACAAGACCGACGCCCAGTAACAGCACAGCGCCAACGGCTAGCAGTGTAACCTGATTACGTGTCTGCGCCTTGAACGCCGCCACTTCATTGGCGCGCTTTTCTTCAGCGGTAAGTACTTTGACTTCGGCTTTGGGTTTGGCCGCGATGGCACGCACCTTGGGCGGTGGCGGCGGGAATGTGATCTCGTGTTTGAACGCCACGGTCGCGCCACGGATCACGTCGTCTTCCATGTTGTGATTGATCTGCCCGTCCTTTTCAGGGGTCAGGTCGGTCATCATGTGACGGATGTTCGTAGCGTATAGGGTCGAGGCCTGTGCGGCCATGCGTGACGGGAAATCAGTGTAACCGATGATCGTCACGCCATTATCCGTGACGATCTTTTCGTCCATCACCGTCAGCTTGCAGTTGCCGCCCTTTTCAGCAGCCAGATCGATGATCACCGATCCCGGCTTCATCGCGGCGACCATGTCAGCGGTCCAAAGCTCGGGTGCTTCGCGGTTCGGGATCAGCGCGGTGGTGATGACGATGTCCACTTCCGGGGCCAACTCGCGGAATTTGGCCAGCTGGGCTTCGCGAAATTCGGGGGATGACACGGCGGCGTAGCCACCTGTTGCTGCGCCGTCTGCCTGATCTTCCTCGAAATCGAGATAGACAAATTCAGCGCCCATGCTCTCGACCTGCTCGGCCACTTCGGGGCGCACATCAAACGCATAAGTGATCGCGCCAAGCGATGTCGCGGTGCCAATCGCTGCCAAACCGGCCACTCCAGCGCCAACCACCAGAACCTTGGCGGGGGGGACTTTGCCCGCGGCAGTGATCTGGCCAGTAAAGAAGCGGCCAAAGTTGTTGCCTGCCTCGATCACGGCGCGATAGCCTGCGATATTGGCCATGGATGACAGCGCGTCCATCTTTTGCGCGCGGCTGATGCGCGGTACCATTTCCATGGCGATGACATTGGCGCCCGAGGATTTAGCAATATCCATGCCCGCGTCATTGGCGGCAGGGTTGAAAAAGGAAATCAGCGTCTGACCATCCCGCATACGCTTCATTTCGGTCGCATCTGGCTGGCGCACCTTGGCGACAATATCAGCGGCCTTCCACAGGGCGGCGGCAGTTTTGACAACCGAAACGCCCGCGTCCTTATAGGTCTTGTCCGAGAAACCAGCAGCGGCACCCGCCCCTGTTTCAATCACGCAAGTGTAGCCGAGCTTTTGCAGATCAAGGGCTGACGCCGGTGTCATTGCGACACGGTTCTCGCCCTCAAATGTTTCCTTTGGTGCACCGATTTTCACGCGCTATCCCCCTTGGTAAAAGCAGTTAAGTTTGGTTAGCGGCTGGATTGGCGATTCACAAGGCTTTGGCGGCGTCAGGCGCGCCCTAAGCGCTAACGGGGGGGCATTTCGACATAAACGACGCCACTTTACATAACTAATCAGTTATATTCGGCCTGCGTTATGGATTGTCAAACCACCGCCATGCTTGAT
>ERZ888423.457-NODE-457-length-41471-cov-18.161145_pt1 | contig 41471 bp, 34 predicted proteins | sample MGYA00520523_ERZ888423 | MGnify/ENA primary metagenome ERZ888423 (study PRJEB32303, sample SAMEA104408611) | aquatic metagenome | biome: Brackish water; feature: Pelagic; material: water | place: Baltic Sea | collected 2014-06-08T10:24:00 | depth 30,27 m ... | reverse complement strand
TGTGGCGCATTCCGGCCGGTCAGACAAAAACGAATGAGGTCTATGAGGTGCCACTATCTCTGCTCGCCGTGAAGCTATTCAAGAAAGCCCTCTCTCTCCACAATCATTCTTGGGTGTTTCCGAATGAAGCGGGCGACGGTCCAATTCGCCATGATGGTCCTAAGCAAAGGTGGATTAGGGTTCGCGAACGCAGCGTTGCCATCGCAAAGAAAAAGGGCCAGACCTCACCGCTCGCCGCTGTGCAACTCTACGATTGCCGACGCCTAGGCCGTACACTGATGGTCGACCAGCTGGGCATCGCCCCCGCCATCGCCGAAGCCTGCATCAATCACGCCCCGGATCGCTCCATGCAGAACCGCTACTATGTGGGCAACACTTCAGAAGAGGTGCGCCGGGCAATGAACTTGTGGGGCGCTGAGGTGGAGCGGCTTACCGAGCCTCCCCTTGCTTAATGGGTCGAACAAGGAGATGGCGAAGAGCTCCATCGAAAATTCAAAACCTATATATTACAAAGATTTAAAGGCGAGAAATTTTTGATTTGTAGGGATATTTGTAGGGAATTTCGTAGGATGATTTTGGCGTCCTGTTTCTCTATCGGGAATCCAGATTCGAAGCGATGACCCAGTCTCGGTTTTTTGATTTTACGACAGCTTCTGCAATCCCCGCCCGCGGACCTTGCCGACGAGCTTCGTGTGCCGGCGCGCAACATCAAGGTAGGCTTCTTCGATCCGGCGGGAGAAGTCTTCCGGATAAGGTGCGATTTCGCCGGCTTGCGACATCGCGCCCGCCTCGCTCGACAGGATTGCCTGCCAGTTTTCGACATGGGCGAGGAAAGCGATGACGTAGTCCGGCAGCGTTGCGGTTTCGAAAAGGTGGGCGTTGAGCTCGATGGTCTCACGCATACGCAAATTGCTTGGCTGAAAAACGGCTGCCGTCCAAGCCGCGTTGCCAGCGTTAACTCCGGGTTCAAAACCGTCCGATCCAGCGCGTATCGCGTAGATGGTCTCATTCGCTCGTGTAATAGCGTAGAGCGGCCCATAGAGCAGGCGCAGCTGGTCCTGCACGAACTGCAGCCGCGCCCCCCTGCGCTGTGCCTGACGGTCAAGGTGCGCGTTGAACACATATGTGATCAGAGCAGCCACCACCGCAGCGAGCACGCCGCCCGCGGACAGGCCACCATTCTCAAACAGAAGCCCCAGAGGATCCATCATGCCCCTTCCCCAGTTAGCACCAAGATTTTTGTAAAGCCGAAGCCACACGCTGATCTAGCAGTTCGAAGCACGGTTCGAAATGGCCGGCCCCGAGGATAAGGCTGCAGGGCAGCGCAGGGTCTCCCCGTCTTAAACCGGATGATCCCGCCGAAACCGGTGTGCTGCTAAAACCGACACTTCGGCAAAAGAAGATGAGTAATCAAAGGCCTTCGCCCAGAGCGGCGTCGTGACGTATCGCCTGTCTTCGAAATGGGCGTGCTCGCTGGTCGTGACGTCCGCCAGCAGGCCGACCCAGCAGAGCGGCCGCAGCACCTGGTTCCAGAGCATTCCAGGAACCCGGTCATACGCTCCTACCGAATCCGATAGGCCAAAGAGAGTTTCGCGCAAAGTGCCGCCGGTCACGCCGCGCGCCGCTTCGACGTGCAGCAGGTTGAGGTATAGGCTCCAGTTTTCGAGAGATGGCGCAGGCAGCCGCGACGACGCGGCATGGTCGACCTGGAACAGGTAGAAGGGCGCGATCTCGTTGAAGAGATCGCCGGGCGCTCCCACCATTGCCCTGCCCGCTTTTGTAAGCCTGCAGGTCAGCTTTTCGTGCCGGATGAGTTTCAGCTTCAAAAGCACGAAGTGCAGCGCCTCGAGCGGCGGGAAGTCGTACTCGTTCAGCACCTTGTTGACGACAAAGAGCTTGTCTTCTTCCCAGCCCGGCCAGGCAAACTCTGCCGCGGCCCAGTGGACGAACCTGCGCTGGAACGCCTTGCCTTGGGTCAGCCCGATGGTGCCGTGCTCAAGCAGGAACGCCAGCAGCTTCTGAGCGGCGCAGATCATCGGCGCGCCTGCTAGCGCCGGCTCATCGTTGGCGAGGGGTATCGACTGGAGCATGACAACAGGTCCCGATCAGGCGCTCAGTTTCGAGTTACCGTTATATCGGCGCAAGCAGAAAATGCCCAACGGGACTGGATCGATATCGTTCCTTTGCCTGTCTGACAGCTAGATTCGTGGGCCCTAGGCGCAAGCCCCGCCAAGTTTGCGATCGCTCGCCCACATGTTCTATCCGGCTCCGGCAGGCTCGCGGTTCCCGTGTCGCAAGATTACGGCCTCAAGAGCCTCGATCGCAGAAGTCAGCAGCCGGACGATTTCCCGCGGCCGAGCCATCAGAACAACGAAAGAACCTGAGCCCAGATCATCCCGGGCAAGATCCTTTAGTGGAAAGCAATAGCGATGCGCGGCGTTAGACAATAGCGCCGGCACCTGGACGAGGTATTCGTGCAGATCCGAGGCGAGACTCACTACATTTGCAGCTCGGTGGATCACAAAGGTGAAGTGCTGGAGAAGCACGGAACGTCAGCCCCAAGGCCCACATCTCAGGTCATTGGAGAAAAATTCGGAGGTCTGCCGTAATAGGCTTCGCCTATTAATTTGAGCATATCTTCTTCGGTATACTGCCGCGGGTTGCGTGGACTTTTTTTCAAGGCAGCTCGTGCGGCAAGCTCGATGCCATCTTCTGGCATACCGAGGTCACGAAGGTTGATCGGAGCGCCGATCTGCTCGACGAGCCTATAAACGCCTTCTCCTGGATCGCGCATACCTACCCGCTCAAATGCTCTGCCGATATCAGGGACAGCGGATTGATTGAACCCGACGATTTGTGGCAGCACCGCACTGTTGTAGTCTCCGTGCCTCATATTGAAGAGACCACCAAGAATGTGGCCGAGTGCGTGGTGCAACGCGACACCCACCATCGAGACAAGAAGCCCACCAATGAATCCAGCATAGAGCGCGTCGCTTCGGGCTCCCAGATTGTCAGGCTCCTCGACACAAATTGGCAGTGAACGGACCAGCAATTCGACTGCCTCAAGTGCGAGCTGTCTTGCAATAGGGTTTGGGGCGGGCGGGTAAAGCGCCTCAACCGCGTGGGCCAGCGAGTTCATACCTGTCGACGATGTCTCAGCTGCAGGAAGGGTCAAAGTCAATTCGGGGTCATAGATCACGGCGTGCGGAATGGCAGCTCGGTCAACCCGCGTTCTCTTTTCTCCATCAATCTTTCGACCATAAATCGGCGTGACTTCGGAACCGGAATACGTGGTCGGGATGGCGATAAATTTAGCGCCATGCTCAGCGGCAAGTACCTTACCGAGCCCGATCGCAGATCCGCCACCCAGCGTCACAACCGTGTCGGCACCGGCGTCCAGGAACGAGGAGATTACTGCCTGAACAGTGGGTTCCGGACAGTGCGGCTCAACGCGATCGAACACCGCAACAAACCTATTGTCATTTAAGACAATATCTTCATGTCTTCGCTTCCCTCCCGGAGTGGCAACGAACAACACACGCTGAGACTCTAGTCGGTCAAGTTCTTGCCCAAGGCGTCTTACTTCCCCCACACCAAAACGAGCGTTGGTGGGCACCGCATTGTACACAAAACTCCTACGCGGATCATTTAGCATTGTTTGTCTCCTGTTTAAGTTCGCGCTGAGCCGCCTTTCCGAAAGCGCGTTATAGTTTTGACGTAAGGATCGCCCGATACTCGTCGACGGTTCCCTGTCGCGGGTTCGTCGCGTTAAACACTGAGTGGGCAGCTTCTTCCGCAATCCTATCAATGTCCGTTTCATCCAACCCCAAAGCACGGAGCGACGTCCCCAGTCCGATCCGGTGACACAGGTTGTCGACCCAATTCTCAACGCAACCATCCGATGGAACACCTAAGGCGTCGCGGATATCCTTCATTTTCTCCGGAACAGAGCCTTCATTGAACCGCATAGCCGCCCCAAGAACCGCAGCTGTTTCAGCGCCGTGATGACCATGCAGGATGGCACCGATCGGAACAGACATCGCATGTGCGGCTCCGAGCTCCATGCTCATGGCGATACCGCCCTGCAAGGCTCCCATCATCATGTCAGATCTTGCATCGAGGTTATTAGGCTCGTTTACAGCCCTCTCGATCGCGGCAGCGATGCGACGTATACCATCCAGAGCGATAGGTTCTGTCAGGGGGTTGCTGATATTGGAGCAGTATCCCTCAATACAGTGCGATAACGCATCCATACCCGTTGCTGCCGTTAACCGCGCAGGTAACGAGAGCGTCAGTTTTGGATCACAAATCACGGTCGCAGGAATGAGGCGCTCGCTGTCAATGACACCCTTGTGGCCATCGTTGAACATCAGAACACAGCCTACCGACACTTCCGTGCCGGTGCCGGCTGTTGTTGGAATCACGAGCAATGGAGCGATGGGACCGAGAGACTTCGGCGATGGACCTGTCACATCATAGTCTGACAGGTCGCATTTATGGGTCACGAGGATTCCAACTGCTTTAGCGAGGTCCATCGACGATCCACCGCCCAACGCGAAAATACCGTCGCACGCATGACGCCGGTAGAGTTCGGCCGCTTGGTTTGCTGCGAGCTCTGTGGGATTTGGAGGGGTCGAATCGAATGCAACGAGTTCCGGCACAAGATCGCTGCATTTCTGCACCATGCCGAGCTCCGCAAGCCCAGGATCGGTCACCATAAGCGGCTTCGTTATTCCAAGTCGTGCAAGCTCTTCGGGCAATTTCTCGAGCGCGTTGGGCTCGAAGATGACATTCGAATGCAAATAGTAGCGCGGCATGTCGAACTCCCATTTTAGCCGGTGACACATCGAAAGTGTCTAGCATCATCCAGATCTTCTGTTATCGATGCCATAATTTCTGTACAACAAAAAGATCCTAAGTGAGCAGACAGCCCTACCTCACCATCGACCTTGACGCGATCGCCAGCAACTACAAACTTTTGCGCGATTGCGCCAAAGTGTCTAATTGTGCAGCTGTCGTGAAGGCCAACGCTTACGGCCTTGGTGCGGAGCGTGTAACAAACGCACTCCTTGATATCGGTTGCAAGGTTTTTTTTGTTGCACAATTATCCGAAGCGGTGCCAATCATCGACCGGATCAGATCGGCAGGCGGCCGACTGTTCGTGCTTAACGGGCTCGAACCAGAATCCCTCCTCGATTTTGTCTCTTTGGGCGCGAGACCGGTTCTGAACAGCCTACGAACCGTAGAATACTGGCTGTCAGCGGCGCCATCTGCGCCGTTCGCCGTACATCTCGATACAGGATTTAGCCGGCTCGGACTTGATCAGAAAGAAGATCGAGCTGTTGTGCGAACATTGTCTGCCGGTTCGGCCGCAAACCTCGAGCTCGTTCTCAGTCATCTCGCTTGCGCGGACACGCCCAGCCACGAGAAGAACCAACAGCAACTCGAAGCCTTTCAGAACAGATCCCCAAGATTCAGAGCCGCTCAGAGTTCTCTGGCGAATTCAGCGGGCATCTTCCTGTCCGAAGCCTATCACTTTGATCTCGTCCGACCAGGACTGGCACTCTATGGCGGGCAACCAATCCGAGATCGAACGATCGATGTGCGGCCCGCATTCGTCTGGCGAGCACCGCTGCTCCAGATTCGCCGCCTGAAAAAGGGTGATTCAGTGGGTTATGGCGCCAACACTATCGCCCAGCATGAGATGGCAATCGCGGTTGTTGGCGCGGGATACGCTGACGGACTGCCTGTTGCAGTTACAAATTGTGGCACGGTCTGCATCAACGGCGCCACTTTCCCTATTTTTGGGAGAGTTTCGATGGATAGCTTCACAGTAAATGTAAGCGCTTGCGACAACCCGGAAGCTCTGGTCGGGGCCTGGGTTGAACTTATTGGACCCGGCAACAGCCTGGAATCACAGTCCGCCCGGACAGGGCAACTCTCATACGAATTAATGGTGCGCATCAGTGATCGCTCACACCGCATCTATGCCAAGGCATCATAGGAGACTTCATCAATGTCAGACATCGTCTATGTGAATGAACAATACCTGACCTCTGAAGAGGCACGAATCTCGATCTACGATCGCGGCTTTCTATTTGCAGATGCCGTCTATGAAGTTGCGGCTGTCCTCGATGGAAAACTAATCGACGTCGATGCACACATGGCTCGCCTTCTTCGCTCGTTAGGTGAGCTCTCTATCCCTTTGCCTGTGCCTGTCGAAGAGCTCGTCGCGATCCAGCGAGCGCTGGTGTCACGCAACAACCTGGACGAAGGACTGATTTACATTCAGATTTCGCGCGGAGTTGCCAAGCGCGATTTTGCCTTCCCCAAATCTGCACAGCCTACGCTTGTTATGTTTTCTATGGAGAAGAACATCCGGAGCGATCCGAAGGCGATGAGCGGACTTCGGGTACTGACCATTCCGGACCTGCGCTGGAAACGGTGCGACATTAAAACCGTCGGTCTGTTGGCAGCGGTTCTGGCAAAGGAAACGGCCGTTCAGTCTGGGCTGGATGATGCCTGGCTCGTTCAGGACGGCTTTGTGACAGAGGGCAGCTCCAACAATGCATTTATCCTCACCACGGACAATCACATCATAACGCGCCAGCTTGGCAATGAGATCTTGCCCGGCATCACCCGGCGCGCCGTTATTGACATCGCAAGAGAGCTTGGCCTTGAAATAGAGGAACGCGCCTTTGCCATCGAAGAGGCATACGAGGCGGCAGAAGCCTTCATCACCAGCGCGAGCAGCTTCGTATGTTCAGTTATCGAGATCGATGGCAAAAAAATTGGGTCGGGCGCCCCAGGGCCCGTGTCGAAGCTCTTGCGGCAGCGCTATTTTGAGTTCGCCGAATTAGAAACCGCGACTTAGCCCCAGAGCTCGAACTGGGGCGGATAGACGAGTGGCGGCTTGAACAACAGGCTCGGGCTATAGTCTTGCTCAAGCAGCAGGGGTCCGTCCAAGTCGACGATTTGCGCCATTTGCGCCAGCAACAAGGCTGGCGCCATAGCCAGGGATGACCCCAGCATACACCCGACCATAAGCCTCAGGCCGCGAGTCTGAGCCGTTCGCGCGAGCTGGAGCGCTTCGGTCAGCCCCCCGGTCTTGTCGAGCTTGATATTGATCATGGTGTAATGAGGGTTGAGCTTATCGAGCGAGGACAACCCATGAATGGATTCATCCGCACAGATATCGATCCCTGAAAGCTGCGGAAGGGACATGTCGTCAGACGCCGGAAGGGGCTGCTCAATGACGTCAACACCAAGCCCGGCAAGCTCCATCGCAAGCGCGGCAACTTGATCTTCGGGCCAGGCCTCGTTCGCATCAACAATCAGACGGGCATCCTGTCTCGCCTGGCGGACAGCACGCACACGCGCCACGTCGTCCATTCCGTCGAGCTTCAGCTTCAGAAGCGGCCATTGCGCAACAGACCTTGCCTTCTCAGCCATCTCATCCGGGGACGCAACCGAAAGCGTAAAAGCAGTCGTTACCGGTTGCGGCGCAAGCAAGCCGGCAATCTGCCAGACAGGCCTCCCCGTCATTTTCGACTCCAGGTCCCAGAGCGCGCAATCAACCGCGTTACGCGCCGCGCCAGCAGACATTGCGGTTTGAATTTCCATCCGGGTGGGGAGACGCCCGAAGTTCGAGAGGGCAGACTCTATTTCGCTTGCACTCGATTCGCGTGACTCGCCATACCTCTTATAGGGCACACATTCTGCCCGCCCTGCGTGTTCGCCGCACCGGATTTCAAGCTGAAGTGTCTCGGCGACCGTGCGAGCGCCCCGCGCTATTCGAAAGGTGCCACGAACCGGCCAGGCGCCTTCGGTCAGCTGCCACTCAACCTTCATGAGATAAAGTCAATAATGGCGCGGACGCCTCCACGAACCGGATCACAAACGGGGACGCCAAAGCGTTGCGCAAGTTCTTTGGAAAGCTTAGCGGCCTCTTCTTGCGACAATGCAGATGAGTTGAGAGAGATGCCACCAAGCCGCACACCCGGATTGGTCAGTCGGCCAGCCGCAAGATTTGCCTCAATACATGTGCCGATTTCAGGAATCCCAAAGTGAGGCAATCCTCGCATATGTGTACGCGTGGGTTCGTGACACATAATGATCCAGTCAGGCTGCGATCCATGAAGAAGACCCAGGGAGACACCAGCATACGAAGGATGAAACAGGGACCCCTGCCCCTCGATGAGGTCCCAGTGAGAATCCGAGTTATCTGGGCTCAGGATCTCTGAGACACCCGAAATAAAATCCCCTCCGATTGCATCAACCGGCGCGCCGTCTCCAGCAATCAAAATACCCGTCTGTCCTGTCGCACGAAAATCTGCATCAACACCCATGACCTTGAATTCGGCCTCGAGTGCCAGCGAGGTATACATCTTTCCACACGAACAATCGGTGCCGACTGTTAGGACACGCTTTCCATTTCTGGGCGCCCCTGTTGCAACCGGAAAAGGTCCGAGCGGGTATCGCACATCGATGAGCTGACATCCATGTTGTTCGGCCACTTCTCGAAACCGCTCGTTTTCATTTAATCGACCATGTAGGCCGGAGGCAACGTTCATCCCGGCCTCGATTGCCTCAATGATCACACCTTCCCAGCCCCTCGAGATCACGCCCCCGCGATTGGCAACGCCTATCACGAGGGTCTTGGCCCCGCGCTCGACCGCCTGCCCGATCGAAAGGTCGTCAATCTCGAGATCCGCCTGGCAGGACGGCATACGATATTGCCCAACAGACAATTCGGGCCTCCAGTAATGCACGCCAATTGCCGTCTTCGCCGCCAGACGATCAGGTGCATCCCCTAAGAAGTGCAAGTATGGCGCAGGAATGTTGTACATTTTCATGCCTTTTTCTATATTTACCAGACAAACTGGATATAAATTGTATTATTTGTACAACGTTATCAAGAGGAATCGGCAAGACCGGCCGGCCATTTGGCAGCACGCATTGAGAGAATAAATCGCGGCCGGAAAGGAGATGGGGCGTTACCCGTCAAGGGCGATGAGACTTGCCAGCCCAGTTTCACAAGTCTACGTACCCCTCATTGTACACCAAATCTGCGCAGAGGGGCCTCGATTGATAACCGCAAGACGCAAAGCTTATAACGGTATTCGACGCTCAATTATTTTTGGGAAGTTCCAACCTGGGGAACAGCTAAAAGAAGAGGAGCTTGCGGCTAAGTTCAAAGTCAGCCGAACACCGGTCCGACAGGCGATAAGACAACTGGCTGACGAGGGACTGGTTTTCATCGGGAGCAACAAAAGATCATACGTCACAGACATTAGCGAAGCCCAGGCTGAGGAAGCTTTTGATATGCTGGCGTTCCTTGAGTCATACGCAGCGAAGTTGGCTGCTCAGCGCATAACAGACGAAGAGCTCGAACAGCTTCAGGCCCTGCATCAGCAGCTTGGCGACCTAGCCAAGTCCAATTCAGCGGATGACCATCCGTATCTGGAATTGAACTCAAAATTCCATAGTCTTATTCACGAAGCGGCGGACAACCGCATCCTGAGTGGATTGCTACGACGTGTTTCTGACCTGCCTTATGCTATGTATCTCAAATTCAAGCAGAAGACCGAGGATAGCGAGGCCGTTGCCGAGCATGAACGCCTGCTGAAAGCACTATGTGAACATGACGCAGTCGCGGCCGAGCTTCATATGCGCCTTCATATTGAAGGCCTGCGTTCAAAGTATCGTGACATCTGTAAGGAGGCTGCACAAAATTCCCAACAAGAAGCAGAGTGAATCTGGCCAGCTTCGGGCTGAAGGCATCACCCCTCTTTTCGGATCGGGTTTGATAGCTCCCCAATACCAGAAACACGAATCGTCACCATGTCTCCCGCCTTCATGTAAACGGCAGGTTCGCGTTTGAACCCAACGCCTCCAGGGGTACCGGTCGCAATCACATCTCCCGAAGCGAGCGGCGTGAAAGCCGAGATATACTCAATCAACTCGGGGATGGGAAAAATCATATCGCGAACGTATGCGCTCTGCATTATTTCTCCGTTCAGAATCGTTTCAATCTTCATGTCATCCGGCGAAGCGATTTCGTCAGATGTCACCATCCAGGGTCCAATAGCCCCAGTTGCCGGGAAGTTCTTCCCCGGCGTGAACTGAATTGTATGACGCTGCCAGTCTCGCACCGTCGCATCATTGTAACAGCTGTATCCAGCCACATGCCGATAAGCGTCCTCGCGGCGGATATAACGCCCGGGCTTGCCGATAATTATTGCGACCTCCCCCTCATAGTCGAAACTGTCACTGACACGTGGAATCAAAAGAGGCTGTCGATGACCGACCTGTGTATCGGCGAACCGCGTGAAGATTGAAGGATGGTCCGTCTTGTCTCTGCGCGCCTCAACTCTATGCGTTTCATAATTAAGCCCCACGCAGATCACTTTGGCAGGATGCGTTACGACCGGCAGGAATTCCAGATCAGACAAAGGAATTCTGCTCGATGCCTCGTCGTCGACATTCCTGAGCGCGCCGAGCTGATCGCGCTCGATAAGGTCCTTAAGATCGGATACATAACCGATCCCCTTGAAGTGATCGTGGGCGACATTGTCCTTTATGACAACGACCTTCTCGATAGAATTATGTATAACAGTGGCTATCTTCATTGAGAAGAATCTCCTGCTTGGGCGAGTCTAAATCAGCCTGCTCGCACAAAACTGGACAATATATCGTCAGGGTGCCCGGCCTTCAGCGGCAGGACCGATTCCGGAAAATCCTGTACAAACTTCGCGCCATTTTTTTTGCGCGAACGATGAAATCTTCAAGATGATCCATGGCGCCTGTTGGCAGGTCATGCAGCACAATCACACTCCACGCCTGCTCAGAGATCTGCTTCAGCGCAGTTTCGACCCAACCTGATGTGTCGACCCAGTCACGAGGAACGGAATTCCACAACACAATTGTATATCCCTCACGCTCGAGATACCCGCAGCTTTTCTCGCTAAGCAACCGGTCGTCGAGATTTCCGCCTCCCCCAAAAGGGCGGAAGAAGAGTCGCTCGTGCGCCAAACTCTCCATCACTTTTTGAGTGTCGCTGATTTCCGTGACTGACCGGTCAACATTTCCGAGCTCCCCCAGAGGTATCTCGTGAGTCCAAGTATGATTCCCTATCCAGTGTCCTTGAGAGTGCGCGTGCTCCGCCAGCGCAAAAAGCTCCGGCTTTTCAACCTTCCCCCCCCAAGACAAAAAAGGTCGCGAGTATGCCGTGTCGCCTTAAAACATCCAGAACCCGCGGCGTAACTGCCTCATCTGGCCCATTGTCGAAAGTAAGCGTGACCTTCATCCTTGTGTTCTCCATTTGATATCCCGGCTTTTCTGTTGGCTGCGCACTCGTTTGAATAACCTAGCTCCCATAATTCACCGGAACGGAGTCCCACCCCCCCCATCTGCGCTGCCAATATTCGTCATGTATGCGTGTTGTCAGCTTTCCTGGACCTTGCTTGCGCCCCAACGGGACAGAATTGATAGATGAAACGGGTACGATGCCGCCCGCTGTAGAGGTCAGAAAGGCCTCATCTGCTGACAAGAGTTCGTCCGAATGAACGGGCCGCACTTCACAGGGAACGCCTAGAAGCTCACATAGGTCGATCACGGTTTGGCGGGTGATTCCCTCCAGACAACCGCTTTCTGGCGTCGCGACAACACCATTCTTGATGATGAAAATATTGGAGCCAGGCGACTCAGTTAGATTTCCATCACGATCAGGCAGAACAGACCACTCTCCTCCACGCTCTCCGGCCTCGTAGAGCGACATAGCCAAATCCAGGCCATGAAAATTCTTTGCGCGCGGATCAACAGATTTAGGGGGTATACGGACGTGCCTCTCGCTAAGGACAAGATCGATGCCGCGCTGACGTTGTTCATCTGTGCCGATGAACAAATAAGGTATCACATAAGCATAATACCGGTTCTGAAACGTGGTCGGATCCAAGCGATCAGCCGCCCTAACCGGCGTGGCACCTCTTGTTACAGCCCACCAGACGTATGCATCCTTGAGGCCCGTCAAGCTCATGAGCTTGTCCAGCAGGTCACGTTCTTCCTCGAAGGAAAACGGTGACCTAAGCCGGAACCTTTCTAGTGACCTGGCAAACCGCTCCTGATGATGCCTTAACCGAAAGTACTGTCCGCGGCTGACACTTACAACGTCATAAACCGCGTCAGCGCGCCCAAAGCCCAAATCAGTAATCGGAACAGCCGCCTCCCGGAGCGGGCAGTAATGATCGATCACGAACGCTGCGCCACCCTCGTACGCGGCGTCATGCGCAAGCCGAGCATGCGCAGGATCCGTCGCCATAATTTTTTGAACCGCAATCGGTGCGACCGTTTCCACTTTTGTAGCCATAATTCCTACTCCCAACCCTCGCAAAGACGCCTTCCGCTTTGCGGAAACGACATTACCCGCGATTAGTGACGCCATTCCGCGATCCACCCAGACCGAGCTCATTCGTCACTCCTGCAACCCAAGCACTAGAGACCATCACTGTGGACCAATCAATCTTTGTTGTACATTTTAATGTTATCATTTTCCCTGCGAGAGGCGTCTTTGTGCTCGTGTCGGAAAAAACAAAAGGCCAAGGGAAACCAAAAATACGACACTGGCAGCAAACATCAGAGCCGTGTAATTTGCATTTTCTGCTACAATATAAGCGCCAATTGCGGGCCCCACGGCCAATCCGGTCATCTGCATTGCAACCGCGTAGATCACAACACTTCCGGAACGATCAAAGGACGCCATCACTGAGAGTAGATACGGATGGGTAAGATTGAACCCAAAATTGTACACCAGAACAACACAGAGAAAAGCTATCGCAGTCGTCCAACCGAACAGAATTACAGAAAGGGGAACGACGGCCGCAAGAACTCCGAGGGACAACATTGGGAAGCGACCGAAACGGGCGCCAACCAACACTGGCACGAGAGCTCCCACAAGACCCGTAAGCTGGGAAAGAGTAAGCGATTGCGAAATCGCTGAATCGGTCACGCCGATACTAACTCCGATCAGTGCGAGATAGGACCAGACCGCTCCTTGAGCAATAAAATACATAAGCATGGCCGCTAGCGCTAGCCACTTTAGATTGGTCGGCAAATCGATTGCCTGAGCATCGGTCTCCACAAACGTTCTGCCCGATTTCGGAACGAATGGCACAAACAATAGCGACAAAACCGCCAAGCCTACAAAAAGAGACAGAAGCCCTGCAAATCCGAAACTAGAAAACAACCAAGGCAAACAATAGAAAACGACGGCCCCATAGAGCATCGCCAACATTACCATGAGACCGAAGTTTCGGTCCGGATGAGGGGTCATCCCCAACATGCCGAACCCTATCGAAACTATTCCGCCGGCGCCTAGACCGACGACAAACCTTGCGAGTGCGAACATAGACACTGTGTCGACGAGCATTGCGACAATGTTCCCTGCAATTGTCGCCAATAGGAACGCCAGCACTCCGGCACGCCAGTTTAATCGTTGACTGATGATCGCGAGCAAAATGGTCATGACCGCAACGCCTGCCATTTCCGACGCGGCAATCAATCCGGCAGACTGATCCGTAAACCCCTTCTGACTAACCAAACCCTCGACGAATCCCGGCTGGACAATGATAACCATGCCGCCAATGACACCGAACACCAATCCGGCGGCAACGAAAGCTGTACTCGTCGGGTCTGACTGCCCTTCCCCTTTGAAAACTGACAAAACTACGCCACCCCTATTCTGTTCTAGACCTCAAAGCCGCACGATCACGGACTTTTCTTCCATAAATTCCGCGACCCCCGCCTGACTGCCCTCCCTGCCCCATCCTGATTGCTTGAATCCACCGAATGGCATCGCCTCATCGAGCGCGTTATGGCAATTGACCCATACGGTCCCCGCGTCGATTTCCGCCGCGAGGCCGTGAGCTATCGACAGGTCCTTTGTCCACACACTTGCAGCAAGTCCGTAAGGCGTATCATTTGCGAGTCTAATGATCTCGCCCAGAGTATTCGCCTCAGTCCCTACAAGCACAGGACCGAACACCTCCTCTTGCACAATTCTGATTGTGGGATCTGATGCAATCATTACTGTTGGCTCGACAAAGAAACCCTGCTCCGATGGCTTAGGCCCTCCGCACAGAAGTCGCGCCCCGTCCGATATGCCCGACTGGATGTAGCCACAAACGCGGGCTTGTTGCCGCGCCGAAATAAGTGGCCCAAGGTCTGTGTCCGGCAGCAGCCCGTGCCCGAGCTTCATGGAGCGAGCTACGTCTGCAACGCCACGCATCAGATCTTCAAAAATGCCGCTTTGGGCGATCACACGCGACCCTGCGAAGCAAATCTGACCGCTGTTTAGGAAGATCGTTTCGCAGACGCCTTGAATCGCAGACTTCAGGTCAGCATCATCAAGAACGATAACAGGCGACTTCCCCCCCAGCTCCAGAGAGACTCGCTTCAGGTTTCCGGTCGCCGCACTAACAATCGACTTTCCGGTCTCGGTGGAGCCCGTAAACGCAATCTTGTTCACCCCAGGATGAGCTGCAAGCGCTGCTCCAACAACACTTCCACGACCCGTCACGACATTTAGAACACCCGCAGGAAAGCCCGCTTCGAGGACGAGCTCTGCAAACCGCAACGTCGAGAACGGTGTTTCGTCTGCCGGCTTGAGCACCATCGTGCACCCTGCCGCAATCGCAGGAGCGAATTTCGCCACGGCAAAAATCAAGGGATTGTTCCAAGGCACGATTGCGCCGACCACGCCAACCGGCTGCATTCGCGTGTAAGCATGATAGGCCGGTCCAAACGCGCCATCGGGCCTTTCGTCGGGAATGGATAGCGTTTTTGCAGCCCCATCCATTCGCGTCGCCCAGCCCGCATAGTAGCGGAGGGTTTCAATGAGACCTGGTATAATAAACGATTTGACCAAATTGATCGGCAGCCCCTCATTGAGGGTTTCGAGCTCGGCAAGCTCGTCACCGTTCTGCTCTATCAATTCTGACAGGCGCCAAAGAAGAGCAGTCCGTTGTGACGGCGTCGTTCTCTTCCAGGCGGAACTTTCAAAACAAGCCCTCGCGGCATCTACTGCCTTGTCGACATGCTCCGAAGTGCCTGCCGCCGCATAACCTATTCTGCCGCCGGTTGCGGGATCCAGAACCTCAATCGAGCCTGCAAGATCCGACCCGATCCACTCATCGCCGATCAGCATCCTTCCCGGCCTATCCAGAAAAGCAGCGACCGCAGCACTTATGGGGGGAGGCGTGGGTTTCACGATTGCGCTCCTTCCGCCTGCGACAGCTTTACCGTCAGAGGATCGTAGCCATATAGCCAACCATTCCGATCGCCGCCGATTTCGGCACCGATGAAACGCTGTCGAAGATCTGCTATCGAACCACGGAACTTTTTCTGGTTGGCCGAGGACTCATTCACCACGCGAGCCGCACGAGGTGCGCGAACAGCTGAATACAGCTTCAGCGCCTCCACGGGATCGGAAACTTCATCCAGGCATCTGGCCAGAACGGCTGAATCCTCGATTGCCATGACCGCACCTTGAGCGAGATATGGCAAAGTTGGATGACTGGCGTCCCCAAGCAAAGCAACGCGCCCCTTGGCCCAGTTGTCGATCGGCTTTCTGTTGAACAGCGCCCAACGATAGCAGGCGTCTTTGTCCACCGCATCAAGCACCACTTGAACCTCGTCATGCCATGTTGAAAAATCCGACTTCAGTTCGGACCAATCGCCCTTTGACGTCCAGGACTCGTCTTGCCATGTGTCGCTCTCTTTCAATCCGACGAAGTTCACAAGCTCCTTGTTCCGCAGATAGTACATCACCGCATGCGAGCTCGGGCCGAGCCATACGGTCATCACCCGATCAATATGGTCCTTGGGCAACCTTGCAGCCGGTATGATCAATCGCCACGCGACATCTCCGGTAAAGTCCGCGGGCGCCTGACCAAAAGCCTGTGCACGAATAGCCGACTTTATCCCGTCCGCTCCAATCAGCACATCGCCGGAAAACCGGCGCCCGTCGGATAAGATCAAATCAACCCTCGTCTCGCGCTCTTCATATTCGCTGACTGCCGCATTCAGCGTCACACAATTCGAATCCAACTGACGTACGCGCTCGACAAGAGCCGCGTGCAAGTCCGCGCGATGCAGCTGGTAATACGGAGCGCCATTTGCTGCTTCATGAGCTTCAGCAAGCTCAAAACGGTTCACCTCTTCGCCTGTCTCCGCAATACGAAAAACGTAAGACAGAGGCTTCACCCCCGCAGCCGCCAGCTTCTTGTCAACGCCAATATGGCGCATGACCTTGAACCCATTGGCGCTAATTTGGAGCCCGGCGCCGACTTCGCCCAACTTCGAGGCCTGCTCGAAGAGCCGGACTCTGTGTCCCGCTTGCATCAGACAAGCCGCCGCGGTTAGCCCGCCAATACCCGCGCCAGCAATCATGATATCGAGCTTTGACGACATCTTTATTCTCCTTCCAGAGCGCGCGTATTCTGCAACTGAGCTCCTGCACTCAAGTAGTAGTGTTTTGTTTCAAGAAAGTCGGAGAGCGCCTCAATGCCGTGCAGACGCCCAAGACCGCTCTCACCGAAGCCACCTGTTTCGGCTTCCGGAAGAAGTTTCCCATGGTCGTTTATCCACACCGTCCCCATACGAAGCGATCGCCCAACCCGCATGGCTTGAGAAATGTCTTGCGTCCAGACACTTGCTGACAGCCCGAATACGGTAGCGTTCGCCTTCTCTACCGCCTCTAGTTCATCCGCAAACCGCTCTATCGACACAAGAGGCCCAAAATGCTCCTGCTGGATCAGCGACGATTTCGTGTCATGCATGCGAAAGAGGCTTGGCGTAAGAAAAGCGCCGCGCTCATATTCGCCGCCAAGCGAAGCGCCCTCAACGACCAGCTCCCCTTCCTCTCTCGCAGCCTCTATCAAACCGCGTAGTCTATCCCGGTTTGCCAGATCGATGATCGACCCCATCTGACTTTCCGGCGAGCTACCTGGACCAACGCGAATTGAACGATAAGATTCGGCGAGCGCATTTTCAAACTGATCATAGCATTCGCTGTGGACAAGTACTCTGGATATGGCAACGCACATTTGACCCGCAATAATGAGGGACGAACGCGTGATGCCGGTCACAGCCTGGCCAATATCCGCGCCCGGGAAGACAATAGCCGGCGCCTTGCCCCCAAGCTCGAGCGACAATCGCTTGAGCGTTGGGGCAGCGGCCGACATAATCGCCTTTCCTGTGGCACTGGAGCCGGTGAAACTCACAACGTCGACCAGGGGAGACGTCACCAGTGCCTCACCGACGATCTTGCCATCCTCATTTACAGAGTTGATGACGCCGCGAGGAATCTCCTCGACCTGGCTCGCCAATTCTACAATACGGGCATGAGTTAGCGGCGTCTGGGGCGCTGGCTTCAGGACCGTCGTGCAACCCGCAGCAAGAGCCGGCGCGAGCGACCTGATAAGCAATATTAAAGGCGCATTCCACGGAACAATGATGGCCGCCACGCCCGCAGGCTCACGCGTTATGTGGGAATGAACCCCCGGAGCAGATTCAATACTTCGCCCGTATATACTCCCGGCAAGCCCAGCATAGTAGCGGAGCTCGACGATCGACGTACTAACCTCAAACGCCGCCTCCGCCCTCAGCTTCCCATTTTCCAGCACGATCAGGCTGACGAGCTCATCCCTATGCTGCTCAACGATATCCGCGAGCCGGAATAGAGCGAGGGATCGTTGCCGGGGCACACGCGCCCACTGGGTTCGCTCAAAAGCCTCCCGCGCCACGACAATTGCTGAACGGACGACTTCAGCTGTCCCGACACTCTGCTTGCCGATTGATTCACCCGTCGCCGGGTTCAAGACATCAACGCTAGCATAGTCACCCTCAGGCAGAAAACGTCCGCCCACGTAGTGCAAAGCCTTAAGCATCGGCCTCGACCTGCTGCTTTGCCCGCCACACACCGAGTAGTTGCTGAACGTTTCGGTCCGATGCGGTGAAAACGAAGGTGTCGCTTTGGCTGCGCCAGCTCACTGGAGCCCAGCACGGCGCCACGATCGTATCCCTAGGCGCATAGGAAAACGTTTTCTTATGCTCGCCCTCCCCAACGTCAACCTGCCCAAAGCCCTCTGCAATCGAGAAGATTCTGCCGTCAGTGACGCGCTGCTCCTGCCCTAGAAACCCCTTCGGCAAAAACTGGAGGAAGGTTGAGATGGTTGAAAGCGCCGACCGACCAGTCAGAGGGTCGACATACTCCAACCCATAGCCCAGAATCGGATCTGGATCGGCAGCCCTACTCATAGCCTCCAGCGCGCCCCGGGAGCGCGCGTAAGAATACTTGATGAGCGGGGAGTTCTTTGAAGGATTTTCATACCCTATGGGCCGCATGTTTGAGCCATACAACGCCTCACTTGAGGCAGCAGGCCGCGTTTCCGGGTACCGTCTGTCCCCGAATCCATCGAGGAAAATCGCTCCGAGGTTAGTAAGGAGCGGCAAGTCGAGGACATCCAGCCAAACGACCGGATCCTGCCCCTCATGCCCGTGATCATGCCACTGCATGGACGGCGTAAGAACCAAATCCCCAGGCTCCATCCAGGCCTTCTCACCGCCCACTGCAGTGTAGGCTCCTGTACCCTCAAGAAGAAACCTCAGGGCGGACGGAGAATGCCGATGTGCCGGCGCAATCTCCCCGGGCGTGATCAATTGAAGCCCGGCATATAGGGACTCTGTAATTGCAGACGAGCCAATCAATCCGGGGTTCTCGAGAATCAGGACGCGGCGCTCGGCTTCTTCCGCCGAAATGATACCTGCGGCTTGCATGAGCGCAGGGCGCACATCCTTATACTTCCAGGCGTGCGGCCTTGATCGCACACGCGGCTCCGGACTCAACAAATCGGCGAGCCGTTCCCAAAGTGGGAACAAGTTCTGGCCTGCGATCGCATCATAATATGCAGCTCGCTCCTGCGTCTTTTCCGGACGCACCAAATTGCGCATGCTGAGGCCCTCTTTTGTTGTACAGTTTTTCTGGATTTTCACGCAAATTATTTTATTTGAGCGAAAATGTAAATCTAAAAGACTTTTTTTGTACGACATTGCGGTGCCTGTTCATCAACAGAACGGGATTTGGTTTAAGCCGCATCTGGTTGCGCATCAGGCGCGGCGTCCCGAAATTCCGGCATTTTCATACATCGCTCGTTGATTGAGACGAGCCTCGGATACGCGCGCATATCCACATCAAATCGCATCGCGTTGAAGATTTGCGGCACGAGGCAAAGATCAGCGAGCGTAGGTCCACAACCGACACAAAATTCGCCGGCTTGATCAGAACCGGCCAACTCGGACTCAAGCGGACCGAACACTTTGTGGATCCAATGCTGAACCCAAACGCGAACAGCTTCATTGTTCAACTCCAGCTCGTCGCGCAGGTAGTTGAGGACTTGAAGGTTGTTAATCGGATGGAGATCACAGGCAATGTCCTGAGCGATCGCCCTGACCCGCGCTGCGGAAAGACTGTCTGCCGGAATCAGCCTCGGCCCAACCTCAACAACAGCATCGAGGTATTCGACAATCGCCATGGATTGCCTGATAATCGAGCCGTCTGGTGTGCGCAGAGACGGGACGAGCCCTTGTGGATTGATCAGAAGGTAGCCAGGTGAACGCTGCTCGCCCCTCTGAAGGTGATGGGACTCACTCGCATAAGCAATCCCTTTCAGATTCAACGCAATCCGTACCCGGAATGAAGCACTACTCCTGAAGTATGTATGCAAAAGCCACTCTGGCATGCCCTCACACGGAGTCCACAATTTGAGCAGTTACATCAGAAAGCCCGGTAATCTCTCCCACCAGAGCATCACCGGGCACAACTGGCCCTACACCAGCTGGCGTACCCGTCATGATGAGGTCCCCCGGCACCAGAGTGTAAAACCGGGACAAATGCGAGATGATTTCAGGAACTGACCAGATCATATGCTGGAGTGTTGTCGACTGGCGTAACTCGCCATTCACTGTCAACTTCAGCTCCCAATTCGCAATGTCACTCGCATCCGAAATCGGCCGTAATGCGGATATGACAGCGCCATTCTCGATATCTTTCCCAAGATCCCAAGGGCGCCCCTTATCTCTTGCAGCGAGCTGCAGATCTCGCCGCGTCATGTCCAACCCGCAAGCAAATCCATAGACGTGTTCCAGAGCCGAGCCCTCTGAAATATCTCGGCCACACTTCCCGATAGCGACAACCAACTCCATCTCATGGTGATAGTTCGAGGTGCCCGTTGGATAAGGTATTTCACTGCCGGACGGCGTGAAGGCTGAAGGCGATTTCGTAAAATAAAACGGATCTTCGCGCGCCGGATCGAAACCCATTTCACGAACATGATCGGAATAGTTCCGCCCGACACAAAAAATCCGGTGAACAGGAAACAGTTTATCAGAGTCACAGATTTCCACGGCCACACGCGGCAGAGGAGCAAATACAAATTCGAAATGAGACATGCTTTGGTTTCCTACGCGATAACCGGCTGAGAAATGCCAAGCATTTCTCGAACAACGCGTTCAATATCCTGTTCTTGCGGGATATAGAGAGCCTCTAGATTAGGTGCAGCCGGGACGGGCGTATGAGGCGCCGTCAGCTTTCGGGGCGGCGAAATCAACGAGCCGTGTGCCCCAATTGCTGCAATACTCACAATCTCCGACGCGATACTGCAAATTGGATTGGCTTCGTCGACGGCAAGGAGCCGCCCGGTATGACGAACACTTTCAAGAATAGTTTCAGTATCTATCGGCGATGTTGTCCTCATATCGACGACTTCTATTGAAACTTGATGCTTCAATCGATCCGCGACAGCATTCGCGAACAAGACCTGCCGACCAAGCGTCACGATTGTGAGGTCATCACCGCGGCGGGTGATATTCGCCTCGCCGAATGGGACGGTGTAGGAGTCTTCGGGAACCGGCCCTTTGGTATCATAGAGCGTTTTATGTTCCAGGAACACGACCGGGTCCTCATCCCGTATAGCCTGAATCAACAACCCCTTTGCATCATATGGGTTTGACGGAAAGACGACCTTCAGGCCCGGGATGTGGGAGAAAATGGGCCACAAGGCTTGGCTATGCTGGGCTGCCGAGCCAAATCCCGCGCCGACCATTCCGCGGACCACCATCGGCGCAGATGCCTTCCCACCAAACATGTAACGAAACTTGGCAGCTTGATTGTAGATCTGGTCAAAGCAGACGCCGAAAAAATCCATAAACATCAGTTCAGCAACAGGCCGCATGCCCGTTAGAGCGGAGCCGGCAGCGAGCCCCATAATGGCGCTCTCCGATATCGGTGTATCGATGACCCTGTCTGCACCGAATTGAAGATAGAGCCCCTTGGTGACGCCCAGAATTCCGCCGGTCGAGCCCGCCGCCCCCTCAGTCCCACCGTTACCACCGGCAATATCCTCACCAATGAGAAGAACTCGATCGTCAAGCTCCATTTCCTGTCGAAGCGCCTCATTCAGCGATTCTCTAAAAGTAATTTCGCGCATGGTTTCCACTTTCAATAAGATCCGTAAACGTCCGTCAAAAGCTCAGCGGGGTTCGGGGGCGGCGCTTGCAACGCATAATCTACAGCTTCACTGACCTCCTGTGTAACGGCCTCATCGACCTGAGCGAGGATACTCAGATCGATCAAACGATCTGCCTCGACCCGCTGTAGAAACTTCACCAGAGGATCAGCGGTCTTCCTAAGCTTTTCTATTTCGCGCTTGTCTCGATAATTCTGTGGATCACCCTCGAAGTGACCATGCCATCGCATTGCTACCGCCTCTATCGCGGAAGGGCCTTTCCCCGTCCGAGCACGGTTCACGACCCGCTCCATCGCATCATAGACCTCGAAGAAATCAGTTCCGTCCACCCTCTCGCAAGGAAGCCCAAAGCCTTTAGTTCGCTTGGTGATATCAGCGCCGGTTGCGTACTCATTTCCAGTGTGCTCGCCGTAGCCATTGTTCTCAATTGCAAACAGAACCGGGAGGTTCAGAACAACGGCCATGTTCATCGCTTCAAATGTTGTACCTTGATTGGTCGCCCCATCTCCTGCGAAGGCAACGGCCATATTTCCTTTCGCCCTGAGCTTGGCTGACAGAGCGGCCCCGATAGCTAAAGGCGCAGCTCCGCCGACAATTGCATTAGCACCCAACATTCCCCGCGAAACATCAGCGATGTGCATAGAACCACCTTTGCCCTTACAAACACCCTCGCCCTTTCGAAAGAGCTCAAGCGCCATACCCCGAATTTCGGCTCCCTTGGCGATTGCGTGCCCGTGTCCGCGATGAGTAGATGCAGTGTAGTCATTGTCCGTCAGGTGCGCACACACCCCCGCCGCAACTGCCTCCTGACCGATATAGAGATGGGTCATACCTGGAACTGTGCCAGCTGCGAACTCTTTGGAAATCCGCGTTTCAAACGTCCGTATACGTTTCATCACTCGGTACGCATGAACCAATACATCTTCCTCGATCCGGTTCGCCACCATTTTTCGCTTCCTTCCCATTATTGGTGTAATGCTCGACCCAATGAATCGAGGACTGCTTCGTGCATGGCCTCCGAAACCGTGGGATGGCTAAACATCGTTCGAGAAAATTCCTCAGCCGTCACCTCAAGCGACTGGGCCACTCCAAATCCCTGAAGCATCTCAGTCACTTCCGGACCAACCATATGTGCCCCCAGCAATTCGCCGCTGCGATGATCGAATATCACCTTCACGAACCCTTCCGCCTCTCCGGTCGCGAGTGCCTTGCCATTATGTTTCAGGCTGAAGCGCCCAACACGGACATCAAATCCGCGCTGGCGGGCATGCGCCTCGGTCATACCCAAGCTTGCGACCTGAGGTCGGCAGTAGGTGCAGGCAGGCACATTTTCATGCACAACCGAATGCGCGCCAGGAACGCCAGCAAGCCGTTCAACACAGGCAACTCCCTGATGACTTGCTTTGTGAGCGAGGCACGGAGCACCGGCAACATCACCGATGGCATAAATGCCATCAACGCTCGTTCTTCCCCATTCGTCAGTTCGAATAAAACCCGAGTCGACAGCAACGCCGAGTTCTTCCAGTCCAAGCGACTCGATATTCGCAGTAACCCCAACAGCAAGGATCACGCGATCCACGATCAGTGTCTCGACTCTATCGACCTCAGATATCAGATCACACACGATTCCGTCTGACCCAACAGATGCGCTCTGAACTTTCACTCGGGTTCGAACATCTATTCCGCGCTTACGAAAGCTCTTTTCGACGAAAGCCGACACATCAACATCTTCAGCAGGAAGCACTCGATCGGCGACCTCAACAAGCGTAACTTTGCTCCCAAGGTCGCTGTAGAGACTCGCGAATTCTGAACCAATCGCGCCCGAGCCAATGACAAGCAAGCTCTCAGGTAAAGCTTCGGGCACCATTGCCTCGAAGTAGGTCCAGATTCTTTCGCCATCCGGCTGCAGCCCGGGTAGCGTCCTCGGCCTGGCCCCAGTCGCTAGGATGATGTGCTCTGCCTCAAGCATGAGATTTTCACCCGAGTTTAGGGCGACATTCACCAAGCCGTCACGCGCCAGCTTTGCCTCCCCGTCGAAGACACAAACGCCGTTTTTCTCGAGGAGGAATTCGACCCCGCCGGCTAGTCCGTTCGCAACAGCGCGGGAGTGTCCAACCAGCTTGGCAATATCAAATTGAACCGGGCCGAGCTCAAAGCCGAAATGCCCTGCCGTTTTGAGTGCATGAGCGACTTGAGCGCCATGCAGCATCGCCTTTGTTGGTATGCACCCCCAGTTCAAGCAAATACCGCCCAGATGCTTGCGCTCGACAAGTGCCGTCCGCAAACCCAACTGCGCAGATCGAATGGCAGCCACATAGCCGCCCGGTCCGCCCCCAATTACGACAAGGTCAAAACGCTCGGTCATGACAACATGAGCCCCGGAGTCTCGAGATATGCTCTGAGCTCAGACAAAAATTCAGCCGCTGTGGCGCCATCGATCACCCGATGGTCACTCGAAAGCGTCAGCGTCAGGACACTGGCCGTCCTCGGACCATTCGTTCCCGGCAGGACGCGCTCCTCCGCCCTGCCAACGGCGAGAATCGCGACTTGAGGCGGATTAATGATCGCATCAAAATGACTAACGCCGAACATACCAAGATTGGAAATCGAGAAGGTCCCCCCCTCGATCTCATCCGCGCGCAAACGTCCTGCCCGAGCGCGTGTCGAAAGATCACGAACGGCACGCGAGATATCGACTAGCCCCATTAGATCGACCGACCTCAAAATCGGCGCGATCAAGCCAGCGTCAGTCGACACAGCCACCGCAATGTCAGCGTGCTCAAAGCCAGCGACAACCTCTCCATCAAATTGGACATTGACTTCTGGAACACCAACGAGCGCCAAAGAGCTTGCCTTTATCAGAAAGTCATTGACGGTCACTCGCGCGCCGCCAGCATTGATGGCCTTTCGAAGGGAGAGCAGGCCATCGATCTCTACATTCATTGCAACGCGATAATGCGGCGCAGTCTGCTTCGATTGTTGCAGGCGTTTGGCGATGGTCCGCCTGATGTTTGTCAAAGGGACGATGCGGCTCGGCTCGCGACCCTTCTCTGGCGCCTCACGGGCCACAGACCGAACGGCGACAGCGCGCTCTACGTCGCCCCGGACGATGCGTTCACCAGAACTCGCAGCGATAGCAGCCAAACTGACGCCGGCCTCGTCAGCCAACTTACGTGCTGAGGGCGTAGCTCGTAGCGACGCGTTGGGTAATAGGGGATGACTGACATCGACACGCGACTTGCCGAACGCTGGCGCGACGCCGCCTGCACTGGCGATAGCTGTGCGCACATCATCGACGCTCACACGTCCTCGACGTCCGGTACCGATTACTTTTGCAAGGTCTATGTCGAACCTCTCAGCATAGGAGCGAGCATGCGCCGTTGCCAGCACATCAGCATCAGCGCGCCAGCCGCCAAACCCGGTTGGCACATTCACGCCGGCCCGGTCGCTCGGCTTTGGCTCAGAATTACTGCTAGCATTCAACGCCGTCTGTTTATCAAGAGCCATGAGTGCAGACCCCGGGGGCATGTCCGGAAACGCATCCAGCCCCGCGAGAAAGGCTTCGACCTGTTCATCACGGACCGATGGCTGTGCACACAGTCCAATTAGCCCTCCAACCGGGAGTGTAACGCCTGGCTCAGCAACAATCCGCCTCAGCACACTTGCAAATGGCGCCTCAAGTACATTGGTGATCTTGCTTGTCTCCAGCTCGACAATCTCCTGGCCTTCCTCGAAGCGGTCCCCTACCTCGATTAGCCATTTGGTAACGGTGCCCTCCTCCATCGAAAGCCCCCATTTCGGCACATCCAGCCGCTTAATGTCGTTCATACGCTCGGCCTCCTTATTGTACATCAATTAGAGCATACTGAGTGACAACGACAAGACAATATCTCTATACATTGTCCCTTATATGCATGATACCTAGTACGCGAGGAACGGAGGACGATTATTTTGTTGAACAATAAAGCCCCCCTCTTTGGCCTCCATCATGTGGCGATCTCCACACCTGACCTCAAAAGAAGTGTACAATTTTACACGTCCGTACTGGGCGCCAGACTTGAGAGGGAAGGCGGGTGGGTCAGAGGCAACCGTGCGATGGATCAACGGTTTAGACTGACCGATTGCGCGGCCAAAATTTGCTTATTGAACATCCAGGGTCACTTCCTCGAGATATTCCAGTTCGATCATGTCGAAGACACTGCTATGCGTCCCGAGGCTTGGCGGCCGGGCTTCACTCATTTCGCATTACAGGTCGAGGATTGCCGGAAAACCTATGAAGAGTTGAGCGTGCTGGGCGTAGATTTCGTTGCAGAGCCCCTTACAATGCCCTCCGGCGCATCGTTTTTTTATGCTCGCGATCCTGACGGAAACATCATCGAATTCCTTGATGTTCCAGAAGGTGCCGATTTCCCGTCCATACTCTGACACTTGGGAGTCAACGAAGCAGGATGACTTCAGAACCAGCCCGCCCGTCAGAGCAAACCAAAGAGACAAAAGCCCTCAGCGAGCAGCTTGTCCTGAATCTTGTCCTCGCCTGCTTCATTCTCTCCGGTTTTTCGGCTCTTCTCTACCAGGTTATCTGGCTAAAACAGTTCACACTGGTCTTCGGTGCTGCTCACATTGCGACGGCAATGGTGCTGGCGGCTTACATGTCCGGCCTAGCCCTTGGCGCAGCACTGGCGTCCCGCCTCAATCCCGACCGAAATCCCATTCGACTCTATGGAACACTCGAGGCCCTTATTGCCGCCTCTGCACTCTTTCTTCCGCTGGGGCTGCACCTCGGTCGAAGCCTTTACCTGCATTTTTTCGGCGCCCTTCCAGTTCCCCCGAACGCCAATGATGGGATGCAGGGATCATTTTTGTTCTTGATGGCCTTTGGGCTGTTGCTGGTCCCCACCTCACTTATGGGCGCCACGCTTCCGCTCCTTAGTCGATATGTCGTGCGCGATGATCGACACCTTGGACCGAGGGTTGGACTACTCTATTCTGCCAACACGCTCGGCGCAGTATTTGGCGCCGCGGCGACAGGCTTCCTTCTTCTTCCGACGTTGGGAACGGACATTACGCTGGCAATTGGTATCGGCACCAATGTCGCCATATTCCTAGCCGCTTTCATCTTGTCCAGGGCTGCCAAAGCCGAAAACTTGCAGCCATCCTTGGTCAAGCCGCGAGGAGCAAACCGCGGGGAGCTTAGAGCTCCTTGGATACTCCCTACGATGCTCATCTCCGGTTTTGTCACGTTTTCCTATGAAGTATTATGGACCCGGCTTTTAACCCACCTCTTTGGTGGAACCATCTATGCCTTCACAATAATGCTCGCCACAATTCTCACCGGAATCGCGTTGGGCGGTTGGCTGGGTGGGAGGCTTGCCCGAGATTATGATCGCGCCATTGCACTTTTTGCCGGAACTCAGGCCAGTTCAGCGCTTGCAGCGGGCCTGACTTACATTCTGATGAGCAAGGTCACACCATCAGCCGACAGCCTTTTGTCAGCATCAATATATGCCTCAGCAATAATGATCCCGCCAGCCTTGTTCCTTGGGGCGACATTTCCGATTGCCGTTCGGATTCGATCCGCAGCTCCATCCGCAGTGCTCAGAGCTTCGTCACAGGTCTATAGCTGGAATACAATCGGTGCAATTTTGGGGTCCTTAGCCTGCGGGTACATATTTCTCCCCACGATCGGGTTCTCCGGAAGCGCTAAACTGCTTGTCGCGACAAGCGCACTCCTTGGACTCTGCACCCTTTGGATGGCGAGCAAAGGCGACTATGTCCGGAAAGGACTGGCGACAATTGCCGCGTCCGTTCTGGTCCTGGTATTCCAACCTGGGCGCCCCGACGCCATCATTCAAATCGGCGCAAAGAATGAGCAGGATGGCTTTGTCGAGCGATACTTCGGTGTGGGTCGTTCAGCCAGTGTTTTGCTGAGAGAAACAAAAGGCGTGTTCGAGCTCTCAACCGACGGTCTTCCCGAAGCATCCATTTTTCGGTCGGGCACACCACCCGTCCGCCACTCCCAACACTGGCTGACGGCCCTGCCCGCAATTGCGCGACCAGATGCAAAATCCATCCTTATGATTGGATTTGGAGGCGGCGTCGCACTAGAAGCTACGCCCCCCGGAATTGATAGGGTAGACGTCGTCGAACTTGAGCCTCAAGTATTGAAGGCAAATGAAATTATCGCCAACGAACGACGCCACAATCCATTCACGGATCCACGCGTAAACATCGTCGTGAATGATGCGAGGAACGCGCTAGAACGAACATCCGCACTCTATGACATAATCATCTCACAACCATCACATCCGTGGACTGCTGGATCTTCCAATCTCTATACGGAGGAATTCATTCGTATCGCACATGACCATCTGACGCCAAGTGGCGTATTCCTGCAGTGGATCGATTCCCAGTATGTCAACGAGTCGCTTTTGAGCGTACTTGCGGCGACAGTTTCCAACCAATTCAAATATTCAAACCTGTATCAACCTTCCCCGGGCGTACTCCTGTTCTTGGCCTCCGATGAGCCTCTCGATCTCGGGCAGTCATTTACGCGGGCTACCGCAGACGAACCGACGCGCGCCCATTACCGCCGGCTTGGAATCGCAAGTGTCGAAGATCTTATGGCTGCATATTTCCTCGATACTGACGGCATTCATAAACTCGCGGGCAATGCCCCTAACAATACCGACACCTTCAACCGACTTGCCTTCCAAAGTCGCTCTCGCGGAGATGGTTTGTCACCAGGCGAGCTAGATGAACTGCTGGCGCCACTCGATCCGCTCATTGGCGCAGAACTGGGTGACGGCATTTCGAGCTCCTATCTGATAGAGCAATTGATGCGCATTGGCTTTTCTCACAGAGCTGATCGTTTGATCTTTGAGCAGCCCGACGCCACGCAGAGATCAATCATGACGGCAACGGTTCTGAATTATCTTGGGAAAAGGGAAGAGGCGATAACCCATCTTCTTTCGTTAGACGAGAAGGAGACTGATGCGTCCGAAGTCGGTGACCTACTCGCTCGCTTTGCATTTGCCGACATAAGTAAGTCTAAGCTCGATAAGCTTAATACCCTTACCCTCAGTGATGACACTCGAGTCGTTGTTAACGGTTGGCAACTTGCCAGCGCGCGTGAATGGGAAGCGCTAAGTCGACTGGATACAGACCTCGCAGGGATACCTTCGACACATCCTCTTGCTCCTATTGCCCTTCGTCTGCGTGTCGACTGGCGTCTTGCAGCAGCGCAACAAACCGGCAAAAGAGGGTATGGTGCAGACGCTCTTGATATCCTTGACCAATCATTGGCCTTATACTGGAATACGAATTTGTACATTCTGCGAGCAGGAGCCGGCGCCGTTTCCGGGCAAGACGACGTCATCGTAGAATCTGCGTGGGCCGCGGCGAAAAGTATAGAAAGCCGCCTCAATGATCCCGCGACCGCGACCTTCCTGAGCAGTGAGGAACGCTCGTTCCTGGCGAGCAGACTTACGGGGTTGAACTCAGCTATTCCATCGCAAGAGTCCGGCCGAACAGAAGAAGTTAAGCAGCGTTTGGAAGCGATTCAGCGCGAGTTGGCCCAACGCTAAAGTATCCGTCTTCCTCAAGTCATTCTTGGTGACGATGCGCGGTCATTCCGGATGAGCGCGATTTCGATGACACATGTTCGTATGATGGCGGTGAGCGCGACTTTAGAGTTTCAGGCAGATTGATTGAATCCAAATAATCTCAACACGGCACCTGACGGGAAGTAACGTCGGCTGACGCGGGAAGGACGGTTGGAAGCCTCGAACTGGCGATGAACCAAGTCGTCCGGACCAAGACGTTGAATGCTGTGGCCATATTTGATCACCCAACGGCGGGCGCGCAAAGGCAGCATAAAGGCCTGCTCGGCTTCCATTCCTACAAGCCTCTTCGGGAACCACCAGCTCTACCCGATCTCACATTCTCACTCGGGCGGCCAATCTTCCGGATGCCAATCATAGTGAGACACTGTATTTGTCCAAACCAGATCGGCATACGGATCGAACACAACGCCGTTATCTTTCGCGTACTCGTCCCACCGAGATTTTGCCTCTTCAACAATTTCCGGAAACTCACCGGAGATGTCATTGAGTTCCGTGGGGTCTTTGGAAAGATCATATAGTTGCCAATCATTTGCGCCCCTCCCCCAAGGTTGATTTATGGCTACAGCCTTCCACTTCCCCATTCTGACGGCGCGTCGTCCGAATATCTCCCAGACCATGGTGTCTTGCTGATTCCGGATTTCTTTTACCTCTCCATCCAGAAGAGGCCCCATTGACTTCCCCTCCAAGGGCGCGACACGCCGCCCTTTGTATTCGCTTCCCGGGTGATCAACTTCCGCAAGATCAAGAATCGTTGCTGACAGGTCCGTTATGGTCGAGAAGCCATCCACAATTCGGCCGGGCGACCCTTGGGATGGCGCCGATACTATCAGGGGCGACGCGATCCCTCCCTCCGCGGGGAATCCTTTGTAAAGCTTGTAGGGGGCATTACTGACATGCGCCCAGCCGGGCCCAGTCCAGACGAAGGAATTGGCACGACCAAGATTTTGGAACTCATTATTGTAAGTCTCTTCGGCCCACCGAGGATAACCTGGGCCAAAGTCAAGCGGGTTTGCGCCTGTTGCTCCATTGTCAGAGAGAAACACGACAACTGTGTTATCAAGCCGACCGCTTTGTTCAAGTTCATCAAGTATGCGCCCGATATTGTGGTCCATAGATTCCACCATCGCTGCATACGTCTGCATGCGGCGGGCTTCGAGCTTCTTCATTGGCTCCGACAGATCATCCCACTTCGGCCAGATATCTTCTGCCGGGGCTGGTTCGATGTCGGCTGCCAGAATCCCCATATCCCGCATCCTGTCTATGCGAGCGTTACGAATTTCGTCATAGCCTACAGAATAAACATCCTCATAGCGCGCAAGATATTCGTCCTGAGCTTGTAACGGCCAGTGCGGTGCGGTGAAAGCTAGTACAGCAAAGTACGGCTCGCTCCCAATCTCGTCCAGGTATGCCAACAATTTGTCCGTGTAAAAATCGGAAGAATAGAACCCTTCAGGAAGGGTAAATGGCTGTCCGTCCTCCTGGTAGTGGATGGCATCCAACTCCTGAAGCGCAGGCGCTTCGCGAAAATGATCAGCGGATCCCTCCACAAGTACGAATGAGTGCTTGAACCCTCGAGCGGCAGGCAACAAGCTCGGATCAGAGCGCCCTCCAAGGTCCCACTTCCCAGAGATGAACGTATCGTATCCGGAATCTGACATTAATTGGGCAATGGTCACAACGCGATCCGTCAAGAACGCTTCATAGCCGACCGCACCCTCCTGTTGCCCGCGCCATTCTCCGGCCATCGCACCTATCCCAGCGACATGATTGTTGGCCCCGGTGAGCAGCATTGCCCGCGTCGGCGTGCATACGGTGTGAACCCTGAAATTCGTGAACCTCGCCCCTCGGTCAGCAAGTCGCTGCAAGCTTGGTGTCGAAATTTCGCCGCCAAACGGAGAGATGTCGGAGTAACCCATGTCATCGGCAATCACGACCAGTATATTGGGCCTTTGGTCGGCTGGCGCGGGAACAGATGGTCCGTAACCCTCCGTTTCGATATGTCCGCGGCAAGCTGCCACAAAGAAAACCAACGCTGCCGAACAAGTGAAGGCTAACAATTTTGATCGCATCATTTGCTCAGCTCATCGTCTGACGTGAAGGTCACGGTGGCAGTCGGACCATAAAGATCATCAACGCGAATTCCTCCGTAGACCTCCCATTGTATCAGATCGAATGGGTCCTTTATCTCAACCAAAAATACGGGCTCACGCGTACCCTCCTTGTATTCTACAATCTTTCCGCCCACCGGAAAATCATCGAGATGACGTTTGGAATAGTCGAAGTCATCGGTTGTGACATCTTCATCCTGAGGATGACAAAAGGCATAGAACACCAAGTGGTTTCCCGTTTTTGGCAATTTGTGAGCATCGCTCATAGCCCAAGAGAAACAGCTGCTTTCGTCCTTTTGATCACCGGACGACCACACCTGTTCAACAGTCATTGCGGTTTCGTCTACCTTGAATTCAACGCCACGGCTGTAAGAGTCCTGTTCCGACTGACGAGGCACGCCGGTGAACGGCCTGGCGCGATGAATGCCGTTGTCAAAGACCACCACATTTCCATCGGGCGTCAGTCGGGGATTGTGTTGGTGGTAAGGCCATGAGAGAGCCCCGATCGGGTCCAGTAGCTTGCTCTGCAAAGCCTCCGACCAGTCAGAGTGCTCGCCCAGTATCCAGACGATATCACCGCTCTTGCGGTCGATCTTCAAAATCGCATCCTGGTGACGCAAAGAGATGATTATGGAATCGTCGGAAGCGTCGTAGGCAAGCCCATTGCCATGCGTCCAGTCCGCATGTTCCGGAAATCCTCGAACCGGCCAGTATGCACCGAGTGTTCCATATCCAATCCGGTAGGGGTCAAGATGATCCCAGCTATCCCAGCGCCAAAGCACTTTGCCTGTACGGTCGAACTCAATGACCGAGTCGCCCATGACCATCGCATCTTTTCGCGGGGCATCGGGATCAGTCTCACTCGTGTAGTAATCTTTGACCAAGCGCCCGTTAGCGGTGAAAGCCAGAAATGTACCCCAAGGGGTTTCATGCGGCTGATGGTGAAGGGTCTGAATACCCGGGATTGCGATGGCAGCCGAATTTTCCGAAGCGCCTTGAGGTCTTTGCTCAGCATACCATTCATTCTTGAGACTGCCGAGCATATCGATTTCCCGCGTTGAAAACCCTGTCTCGTGAAAAAGCAGGTTTCCGTTGGCCAGCATCTCAATTCCCGCGGTTCGGGATGGAGACTTGTAATACCAGACCACCTCACCGCTATTGTCGAGCGCAACGATCATACCCCAGTCGCGTGTGAAAGATCTTTGCCGATCAGTGAGGTTCTGAGGCCGCCCCAGAGCGCGACGGCGAACAGAAACCAGCGTCAAACCCGGCTCCATCAAGCCGGGCTCAATCATTTTGATTTTTATCGGTGGGAACTCGAGCGAACTGACCGGCAGGTCAGGCGTGGTGAAAACCAAGGGTCGATCAGGGTTCACCCGCTTGCCGTCAACCTCCAGAACAATTTCATGCTCGTGTGCGGGATGCAATCCAAGCAATGGCAGCGTTACATCACCAGTCACTTTGCTAGCGTAATCAATGCGCCAGGACCCTTGACCATCATTCACCAGCAAAGCCACGCTTGCAGGAGCGGCCAATGAAAATGCTACCTCGGCAGCGAGGGGCGCCGAAGCATTTGGGGCTTCCAGTACACGCAGATCGTCGACGATAATTCGAGCGTCGGTCGACAAGCTGCCAATACCGTGGAAACCGTCCGGGGTTGAAGCACAACCGGTCGCGACTATCGCGATACCCGCCGCCAAACTCACGCCCTGCCCTCGAATGCTGACCAATGCCTTTCTCAAGGAAAACACCTCTCGACCCAACCACTTATTGTTCAACATTCTATCTCCCTGCTTTAAAAAGCACCGGTACCGATTGGGCACTAAAAATTACTCAACGCGCCATTTTTGGAGTATCTTTAAGTTTTCGGTGTTGCGCAAACTCTTTTTTGTTGTACAGTTTGGGGATCACAAAGTCGGTAGAGATTTGTGGTGAAGACACAGCAACGGGGAGAAAATAGAATGAAACAGCGTACAAAGAGGCGATCCTCGATGTTAGCGAGCATTGCTGCCTCACTCGCCTTGACCAATGCGTCACTGGCACCCGCATTCGCTCAGGAACCCGTCTCGGCTTCGTCAGAACGCAAACTGGACACTGTCACCGTTACCGCTCAGCGGCGCGCCGAAAGCCTGCAGGACATTGGCGGCGCAGTTACGGCCGTGACCGGCGACCAACTCGAGCTCATGGGCGTTGAAGATTCAAACCAAATCCTAAATATGGTCCCGAACCTAGAAATTCAGTCAAACAACAGCGCAACGAACGCCAACATCTTCTTGCGTGGCATGGGAACCTCTGGTCCTGGATTCAACAATCTGGGCGCGGTCGGAATCTATTCTGATGACGTGTCACTGAACTCAGCCGTCGTGAACATCCTGCAGACATACGATCTGGAGCGCGTTGAAGTTCTGCGCGGTCCACAAAACACGTTGTATGGACGCAACACCACTGGCGGCGCTGTCAACTTCATCTCGAAACGCCCTGAGATTGGAGGAGGATTCAACGGTTCCGCATCGATTGGCGCTGGGACCTACCAGGATTTTATCGGCGAATTTGCCGTGAACATTCCAGTTTCCGAAAAGTCTGCGGCGCGCATCTCGCTGAAAGCGAGAGAGCGGGGCGGGATCAGCGACAACCCGACGCTCGGAACAAAGGATTCTGAGATCTCGCAAATTGCCGGCCGTATTCAATTCCTTTACGAGCCGGACGACCGCACAAGCTTGCTCCTGAAGGCGCATGCAGAAGACGTGGACAACACCAATGTTCGTTGGAAGAACATTGGTCTGCTTGATCCGGCCGGAACAGCTCCGACACAGACAAGCACAGTCGTGTCCTATTCCTGCACCGCGAACATTCGTCTTGGTGCTGATTGTGTCGATCGCAACGGGTTTCGGGACACGGAAGCCAATGACGAAAACTTCTCAAACTTCCCAGATCCAGTAAACGCTGTAGAGGCGTGGGGCGCGTCCGCAACACTGGAGCGCGATTTTGACGGCTTTGCGATCACATCAATTACAGGCTGGGAGACAAATGAATATCGCAATGCCGAAGATTCTGACGGTTCGCCGAGCGACGTCTTCAACTTCTTCCAGACAAGCAGTGCCGACCAGTTTTCACAAGAGGTGCGCCTTGCTTCCAATGATGACCGCGATCTGAGCTGGATCGGCGGCCTTTATTACTTCTGGGAAGATACAGCAGGAAGTACGGGTCCTGCTTACTTCTCAAACAATATGGTTAATCAGACCTACCTCGAACTAGAAACAGATGTCGTTTCTGCCTACGGGGAGGTCGAGTATGATTTCACCGACAAGCTTACAGGGATTGTCGGGGGACGTTACTCATCAGAAGAGAAGAATGGTCGTAACCGGACCGAAGCGCGCCTGATCAGCCAGATCGGCCCTTTCCTGCCAAGCCTTAGAGATGGTCAGAATCCGATCGATTATTTCGATGTGATTGCTGCAGTTGACGCGTTCGTTGCAAATGGCGGCAACCCGATGGGCATGTCGGTCGATGCGCCGTTGGACCTTTCATATGAAGAATGGGGGGGCAAAGTTGGCATCGAATACAAGGCCACAGAAGACGCCCTGCTGTATGCGAACATCTCACGTGGTTTCAAGGGCGGCAACTTTTCTGCAGCTCCACTACAGGCAATTGCTGGCCGCGCCGCGGACCCGGTCAACCCTGAGATAGTGGTATCGTACGAAGGCGGCGCAAGAACCACTTGGCTCGACGGCTCACTTATCGCGAACATTACACTGTTCCAAAGTGACTATACGGACCAACAAGTGCTGCGGGTAACCAACAACCCCGGTTTTGGCCTCGCCGCAATTCTTGAGAATATCGGCGGATCCACGATTAGAGGTGCAGAACTCGATGCTCAACTCGTGCCGGCGATAGGCTGGTACCTCAGCGCGAATATCGGCCTGCTGGATACCGAAATCGACGAGTACGTTGACGATGCTGGCAATGACTTTGCAGGCAACAAACTGATCAACTCGCCGGAACTCACTGCCTTTATTGCAGCTCGACGTGAGTTCGATTTGCAAAATGGAAACGTACTCGGCTTTGGCGCAGATGTCCGTTATGTAAGCGAAAAAGAGTTCGATCTCTCAAACGACATTTTCCTGGGGGCGGAAGCCTACACCACTCTCAATCTGCAGGCCTACTATGAGTTCGGCGTCTCCAATCAGTATCGTTTGTTGATTTCTGGACGAAACGTTACCGACGAACTGTACTTTGTGAATAAGTCGAACTTTTCTTCGGACGGCTTCCTCCAGGCACTCCTTGGAGAAAAGGCCACCTGGTCAGTTGGTTTCTCTTCAGACTTCTAATTAGCAACAACTTCCCAACTAATGCCCCGTCAGACGACGGGGCATTTTTTGTTGTACAATAACAACACAGTTTCTCGATTTTCATCGATCTAGCATTCGCTCTCCTTTTTTTGTTGTACATTTTGTTGGCAAGGTTACCCTGCGTTAACAACAGGAGAGGGACAACGCTCATGAAAACGCGAGTATCGAAATGCAAATCGAAGTTTCGGATTGACGTTGGTATTGGAGCGCTGCTTGCAGCGACAACGTTGGCGCCATTCGCAATAGCCCAGGCTGATGACGGCGCTGAAAACCAAAGAACCCTTCAAACTGTAACCGTTACCGCCCAAAAACGAGAGGAATCAATTCAGAACGTGGGCATTGCCATGTCGGCAATATCTGGAGAAGATCTTCAAGAGACTAAGACAGTCGAACCTAGGGATCTGTTCTCAGGTTTGCCGAACGTATCTGTGGCCAGCAATGCAACCGCAGGGCAGCTTCAGTTCTCCATCCGCGGTGTAAACTTTCTTTCTTTTTCCCCCATCAGTGTTCAGCCAGTCCTCGTGTTCCAAGACGAAGTTGTGCTGAACTCCCCACAGGCGGCAGGTCTTTTCATCTTCGATCTTGATCGGGTAGAGGTGCTCCGGGGTCCTCAAAACACACTTTATGGAAGAAACACGACGGGCGGCGCCGTCAACTTCGTGACCCGAAAGCCGGAAATCGGCGGTGAGGCCAATGGGTATGCGGACATCACCACGGGCAATTTCGGGACAATGAATTTCGATTCAGCATTCGGCGCGCCGATTGGAGACAAGGCTGCCTTTCGTGTTGCCGTCCAGAGTGTCAATAACGACGGATACTGGGACAATATCACGACCGGTGACCGGCAAGGCGAGCGGCGACAACTAATGGGGCGTGCTCAACTGGCTGTCGAAGCATCCTCTGCACTGGATTTGCGTTTCGACGTGCACGGCGGATATAGTTATGGGGGCCAACGCGGTATCAAGAGTCATGGCATGTTTGCCGACACAGGGTTCGGCGGCCCCGATTGTACCACGCCCGATTTGGATGACCTGAAAACGAGCTGCGTGGATGGGTTTGGCGGCGCAACGATCTCCGACAACGACGTGGTAACATCGGATCTTAGAAACGACCGAGACGATATCGATGTTCTCGGCGGGTCCGTCACTGCAAAGCTCGAGCTTGGTGAAAACCTTCTGACTTTTATCTCAGGATACGAACAAAACACATATGATCATTGGGAGGACTCGGACGGAATCCCGCTGCCTTTCGTGATGTTTCGTCAAAAGTCCGACACGTCACAATGGAGCCACGAGCTACGACTGAGCTCAGATGACGCAAAGAGCTTCCGGTGGATTGTCGGCGCATACGCTTTCTACGAGAACACCAAGTTCCAGACAGCCATTCCGATCGCCCTGTTTGACCCGACGGCCTCTTTTACAGACAACAATCTTGTTGACCACGATACAACCATGTACTCTGTGTACGGTAAAGCAGACATCGACCTGACTGAAAAACTCACACTCAGCGGTGGATTGCGCTATGCAAATGAAGAAAAGGACGGACGCGCGCAGTATCAGTTTGCGGTGGGCCTGGACAGTCTGGATATCAACAATCCAGACGCTTTCCTTTTCAGCAATCTTTCAAATATCAGGGTTCCAGGATCCTATATAGATGCAAACTTTGGGAAGAGCTGGGATCTCTGGGGCGGAAACCTCGGATTGGAGTATCAGGCTAGCGACGATCTTCTCCTCTATGCTAGCATATCGAGAGGCGAAAAAGCTGGTCAGTACACTGACGCGCCTGATGCGATCGCAACTGGCGGATTCTTCACCCCTGCTGAGCCAGAGGAGGTGTTAGCATACGAAGCCGGCCTTAAAGCAACGTGGCTTGACGGCAGCCTGATCACCAACTTGGCCGCTTTCTATAACCAGTATGACAACCAACAACAGCAGGTGACATTGCCCACCCCCACATCAACGGTCGTTAACGTTGCCGGGTCGGAAACTTCTGGCATAGAATTCGATGCGCAATACGCACCCGGCGATGGCTGGTATGCTTCAATCTCGATCGGCCTGTTGGATACCAAAGTCGTTGAAGATTCGCTGGGCGCGCTTACTGGTGGAGCCCTTACGATACGCGAAGGCCGAGAACTGGCTAACTCTCCGGACATGACAGCAGGCGGTAGTCTTCAGAAGGAGTTTTTCCTAGATAATGGTAATTCTCTAAAGTTCCGACTCGACGCAAGCTATACAGGTGAACGCAATTTCGACATTCTCGAAATCGCTTCTGACCCGGTATATGTCACAGACTCCAGCTACACACTCCTTGATGCGGCATTGATTTATAGGTTCGGAGATCAAGACCAATTCACTGCAAGTGCTTTTGGAAAAAATCTTACCAACGAAACCTACTTCACCCTCATGCAAGAGTTCGGAATTGGCAATGCGATCCTCTTCACCGGCAATCCGCGAACATACGGGGTAGGTCTCGGCGTAAAATTTTAGCAAAGCCGATTTCAATGTACGATGATTTCCTCCGTCATCGCACTAAAGGGGCTGGTCTGCCTAAAGCAGATCAGCCCCAACTTTGGTAGTGTTTAGAATCTTTCGCACTTTGGATCACTTCGCCGGTCTGGCATTCCTTCGTGACGTCATCGACAATGTTCAGCACACGGAACCGACGTCCTCAGATCAGCTGATAGCGCACAACCTTGAAAATCGCCCAACGAACGGGCACGCCGCTTTAATGTCAAGGTCTCACGACTAGCGAATGCTCAAACGCGCATGCTGTCCTTATCGGCGGTGTGAGCGGCTCCGCGGCCGACCGAGCTCACCTCGGCCGGGAGTCCAAACTGGCTCCCGATGCCCCCGCCCCGGCGAACCTTCCGGGCCACCTGATCGATAAAATAATCGAACCGTCTCTGGCCGAGCGCGTGCGCGATGTCGCGCTCCCCCTCCGGGATCGGATCAGTGCGGGTCAGCCAATACAGGACGAACTGGCCAAGGGTCTCCAGGAGCAGCGCGACATCCCGCTCGATCTCGCCCTGCCGGACTTCGAACCTATCAAGCCGAGCGAGCAGCCTTTCTTCAAGGCCGTGTCGGATCTCTGGCTCGAAATACTCTTCAAGGGCCTTCTCAATCAGTGCGTTCTTGGTCACCCCGGGACGCCGGGTTGCTTCTTCGAGCTTGCGAAGGAGGTCGGCCCTCAGGCGAAGGTTCAGTCTCGGTTTGCCCATGTCAGAAATCCGGAAGGAAATCTTTGTTGCCCTGATCCATGGCAACGGCCCGGCGCACGTTCCGCAGATGGCCGTCTTGCTCAGGCGCTATGTCCTCTTCCGCATCTGGCGCGATCTCCGCCGCGAGGTCGTCAGGCAATCGGACTGGGGGCTCGCCCAGCTCAGGCTTGAGGCCAAGGCCGCCGTCACCTTCGGGGTCTTCATTGCGCGTCCTGAAAGTCGGCAGGGGCGGACACAGAACACGCCCCCCCCAGTCATGGCTGCCAGCGACGGAGGCCCTCATAATCGAAGCTGCCGGCAAGACGCGCGCCGCGAAGTTCCCGTCCTCAAAGTATCGAAGCTTCCTGGCACGTACCGGCGGCGCACCGGAGACCATCACGATCTCATCTGTTGCCGGAAGCTGCATGATCTCGCCGGGAGTCAACAATGCGCGTTGGGTCTCCTGGCGCGAGACCATCATGTGCGGGAGCCAGGGTGAGAGCCTGTGCCCGGTATAGTTCTTCTGTGAGCGAAGCTCGGTCTTGGTACCAAGGGCCTCAGAGATCCGCTTGGCTGTGCGCTCATCATTGGTCGCAAACGCAACCCGGACATGGCAGTTGTCGAGAATGGCGTTGTTGGGCCCGTAGGCTTTTTCGATCTGGTTCAGCGACTGGGCAACGAGGAAGGCCCGGACACCGTATCCGGCCATGAACGCGAGCGCTGTCTCGAAGAAGTCGAGCCGCCCCAGCGCCGGGAATTCGTCCAGCATCAGGAGAAGTTTCCGCCGTGATGGATCCGGCTCCTTTTCCGTCAGCCTGCGGGCGATCTGGTTCAGGACAAGCCGCATCAGGGGTTTCGTGCGCGAGACGTCTGATGGCGGACAGGCGAGATAGAGCGACAGGGGCCGCTCCCCCAGCACCAGGTCATCGACCGACCAGTCACTGACGGAGGTCACCTCGGCCACGACAGGATCGCGGTAGAGGCTAAGAAAGCTCAGCGCCGTCGACAGCACGCCGGAACGCTCGTTCTCGGACTTGTTCTGGAGCTCCCGTGCTGCCTGGGCGACCACAGGATGCGGGCGGTCCCCGAGATGCGATGTTGACATCATCAGTCGCAGCGTTGTCGCGAATGTACGGTCAGGATCAGAGAGGAACTTGGCGCAGCCTGCGAGCGTCTTGTCTTCCTCAGCATAAAGAACATGCAGGATCACGCCGACCAGCAGCGCATGTCCTGTCTTCTCCCAATGGCTGCGCCGTTCGAGCGAGCCTTCCGGATCCACTAGGATGTCGGCAATATTCTGAGCATCACGTACCTCGCAGGCGCCGCGCCGCACTTCGAGCAAAGGATTGTAGCGCGGGCTTGTGGCATCTGTCGGATCGAACCGGATGCAATCTGAAAACTTCGATCGCCAGCCAGATGTCAGGGTCCAGTTCTCGCCCTTGATGTCATGGATCACGGCGCTTTCTGTCCAGGAGAGGAGCGTGGGCACAACGAGCCCGACACCTTTGCCCGAGCGGGTGGGCGCGAAAGCCATTACATGTTCCGGTCCGGCATGTCGCAGGTAACTGCCGCGATACCGGCCAAGGAACACCCCGTCAGGCCGAAGCAGCTTGTGCTGGCGCATATCCTTCACCGTTGCCCAGCGTGCTGAGCCATAGGTCGTGACGAACCTTGCGTCCCGGCTGCGGATGACGGAGCCGACAACCGCTACAAGGATGCCGAACAGTCCGCCGCTTGCTGCGATCAGGCCGGCCGTTCCGAACACTTCAGGCGCGTAGGCTTCATAGGCATACCACCACTGGAAGAGGCGCCAGGGGAGATAGACGGGCCGATCACCAACAGCAAACCACGGCGCGCCCAGTGCAGGCTGGTATCCGAGCGCCTCTGCGGTCCACTGCGTTGCAAAACATTGTGTCAGCACGATCACGATCAGCACGACGCCGACCTGGCCAATCAGAATTCTTCCGGGATTCATGCACCCTGCTCCGCTCTCAAACGAAGGAGCATGATCAACCAGCGATGCCCGGATTGCCTAGTTGGACGCGGTACAAACGGCTGCAAGCCAGCGCAGACCGCAACACATGCCAATCAGAATTCGAACTTGGGTCAGTCGCCGGACATGGCGCGAAGTACCTTCGCCATCGCTTCCAGTTTCGACTTCGAGGCCGTGCGATCGATCACAGCATGGCATTTGTGCCGGGCACGGATCAGCTCGGAATCCTCGCTAACCTCGGCATCGCTCCCCTCGAACAACTGATCGACGGAAATGACGAAAAACCGGGCAAGCTCGTACAGCATGCCCGCCGAAATCCGGTTCGCGCCGGTTTCATACTTCTGGAGCTGCTGATGACTGATAACCAAAGCCTCAGCCAATTCGGAAAGCGTCAATCCCGCATCTGCCCGAAGCTGGCGCACATTCGCACCCACCACGAGGTCCGCTGCACTTGCCTTGCGGTCAGACCGCTTCTTTACCCGCTTCGCCACAGCCTGCCCCAGATCACAAAACCTGATGCAACAGCACTGCCCCGCTTCATGCAATAGGCGAGTACCCGCCAATGTCCGATGACGGGGACTGAACTGCCGTCCGCCGGATGCTACTCAGCCGGCAGTCGTTG
>ERZ888423.454-NODE-454-length-41526-cov-8.763835_pt1 | contig 41526 bp, 33 predicted proteins | sample MGYA00520523_ERZ888423 | MGnify/ENA primary metagenome ERZ888423 (study PRJEB32303, sample SAMEA104408611) | aquatic metagenome | biome: Brackish water; feature: Pelagic; material: water | place: Baltic Sea | collected 2014-06-08T10:24:00 | depth 30,27 m ... | reverse complement strand
GGGATATGCAGATGGCCGTCCTCATGAGCTTATCATTAGTCAGAGAGAGCTGAAAGAACTTTTTGATAAGACTGGATTTATAGGGCCAAGAGATTTTCCTTCCTATGAATGGATGGATAGCGAGTCAATTTTCTTATCCTACATGGGCCAGTATTGGCGTGCCAATGTGATTTGGAAAACAGCTGACAAGTCCATTTCGTGTCTGCACATTGCTGAAAATGAAGATGTCTCTCCCGACCATAAGAAAGCGGCCTATACCATTGGCGAAACACTTTATTATTCTGATCGTGAACGAGACTCAGTGTTGGTCATGAGAGGAGGGAAAGGAATTATCCCAGGTCAAGCCGTAAGTCGCTTTGAATTTGGGATAAGCAAGGGAACATTCTGGTCTCCTCAAAGCAATAGATTAGCATACTATGTAAAGGAAGAGAATGAAGTGGGCACATATGACATTATGGACTATGTTCCTATTCCTGCAGTTGGTGTGTCTGTCAAATACCCTATGTCTGGCCAAGGGACAGAGAAGGTTTCTATCCATGTGTACAACATTGTAAGTCAAAACGACATTTCCCTGCAAACCGATGGACCAGCTGATCAATATCTGACTTCAGTTACATGGTCCTTAGACGGTGAATACCTCTATGTGGGCCACCTCGACAGAGCTCAAGATAATTTCAAGTTGAATCTTTATGAGGCCAAAAGCGGAAAACTCATTCGAACATTACTCGAAGAACACAGTGATAAATATGTGGAACCAAGACATGATGTATTCCCACTTCAAGGTACTGATGGAGAATTCCTTTGGATCTCAGAAAAGGATGGCTTTGAACATGTTTATCGCTATGCGAAGGATGGCACTTTGCTCAATCAAGTGACCACAGGAAATAAGGTCATGAAAGAAATTCTTGGCTATAACCAAGAAGATGGAGCGCTATGGGTTATGGGAACAGATTCTCCCACAGAAACGGTTCTCTATGCGGTAGATGTGAATGGCGGAGACATGAAGAGAGTGACAGCAGAGAAAGGAAACCATAAGGTGATGATGCATGATGGGATGAACAACTTCATTGATATGTATTCTTCCTTGACCGTGCCTCTTGATATAAAGATTAAAGATTCTCAAGGCCACGAACTTTATCAGATTTCATCCGCTGCGGATCCTTTCATTGGAAGAAGCATAGGAAAAACTGAAATCAATGAGATCAAAGCTGAGGATGGGACCAGCTTGTTTACACGAATGATTAAGCCGAGCAATTTCGACCCAAGAAAGAAATATCCCGTCATGGTATACTTATACAATGGACCTCACGTGCAATTGATAGAGAATTCATGGTTAGGCGGGGCTTCGCTTTGGATGCACACCTTGGCCGAAAAAGGCTACATCATCTTCACGCTCGATGGACGTGGGTCAGGAGATCGCGGACGTGAATTTGAACAAGCTGTACATGGGAGGCTGGGTATTCAAGAGACTAAGGATCAGATGGAAGGAGTGAAGTTCTTAAAGTCTTTGCCATACATTGATGCTGATAGGATGGCAATTCATGGCTGGAGTTATGGAGGCTTCATGACCTTGAACATGATGCTCCGAAACCCAGGAGTATTCAAAGTAGGAATTGCCGGTGGTCCAGTGGTTGATTGGAGATTATATGAAGTCATGTACACAGAGCGCTATATGGAGACACCAGAGAATAATAAGCCTGGTTATGAAGAAACAAGACTTCCTTCCTTGGCTGATCAATTACAAGGAAAACTAATGTTGATTCATGGATCCTCTGATGATATAGTGGTTATGCAGCATACTATGGTCATGATGAATGCCTTTATCAATGCTGACAAGCAGGTAGATATGTTCATTTATCCTGGGCACAAGCATAACGTACTCGGACCAGACAGAGTGCATTTGATCACTAAGATTATTGATTATATCGATGCTGGACTGAAGCCTTGATTTACACGGATGCAAGAAAAAGAGCACATACAAGCACTCATCCTTGGCCTTGAAAAAGGAGAAGTCAGGAGTTTAAGCAGGGCCATAACATTGATAGAAAGCACAGCGGAAAAAGATCAAGTCCCTGCCGATGAACTCTTGAATAAAGTGTCTAGTAAGAAGCGCGAATCACATAGAATCGCCATCACGGGAGTTCCCGGAGTAGGAAAATCTACCTTCATAGAGCGTCTGGGAATGCATTACATATCCCAAGGAAAAAAAGTAGCGGTGTTAGCAGTGGATCCTAGCAGCAGGATAAGCCACGGCAGCATTTTGGGGGATAAAACACGCATGGACCAATTAAGCGCTAGTTCTATGGCCTTCATACGTCCTTCGCCAGCTTCAGAGACTCTTGGAGGTGTGACTAATAAAACCAGAGAATCCATTATGCTTTGCGAAGCAGCGGGCTATGAAATTATTCTGATAGAGACAGTAGGAGTTGGTCAATCTGAAATAGAGGTTAAGGATATGGCCGATACGTTTTTACTGCTCATGCTAGCTGGAGCGGGGGATGAACTTCAAGGAATCAAACGAGGCATCATGGAAATGGCTGATATCTTAGTCATTCATAAAGCAGAAGTAGAGGTCTTGGCCAAAGCCAGAGAGGCAGCAGGAGCATACAAAACAGCTCTTCATCTACTGGGTCAAAAAGAAGGTTGGGAACAACGTTTAGAATTGATGTCTTCTTATACTGGGTATAATGAGGACAAAGTATTCGAGGCCTTGAAAGCACATCATGATTTTCTTGAAAGTTCAGGAAAATTAGAGTTGATCAGAAGAGCTCAGCAAGCGAAGAGCTTTGAAAAGGCCATTGAGCAGGAAGTGCTAAGAGCTTTCTTTAGTAAGTCAGGAATGAAGAAAATGGTGGATGATCTGAAAAACCAAATCAAATTAGGAAGTCTAAGTTCGCGGGCTGCATTGAATCGCTTGAAAGATGAATCAGGTCTTGGAGCGTAGTTCTTGCTTCAAGTAACGAATGGCTACATCGTGCGGAAAATCTTCAATAGAAGAGGACAACTCCAATAGAATCTTGCTCAAATCCATACCAGTATGACTTTCATTACAGCGAGAAGAAGCGAGGTGGATGAGTTTAATCGTTTCTTCCCTCGCTTTTTTAATCAACTCCCATATTTCATCAGAAACATAGATTTGTTGAGAAAGATTATGCTCGAATTCCTCACGAATGCTCTTAACCATGTCACCTTCCAGCATCTTAGCGCTAATTCCGGGCCTATGCATGCGCATGACCATACTCACAGGATTACTGCGCTCTAAGTACAGCACCAAGCGCTCATAAGCTTGAAAATTAATATGCGGTTTTGCGTAAGAAGCAACAGCTTTTGCAAGACTAGCCCTTAATTGCTCAATCTGGTTTTTTATCAAATAAATCCCAGTAAAAAGCACTATCAGTGCAGATATAGTAACGACAATGACCTGAAAAATCCATTCCATGAGCTAATATTCTTTGAATCCAAATAACGCTAATTTGTACGCAAACGTGTCTTATTTGTTCACTATCTGTTCAAAATCAAATAAGACAGAAGATGGAGAAGAGCACTAAAGAGGTCATTAATCCGTAGCTTCACCAGCTCCAAGAAAATGGTGAAAATGCATCTCTCAGACACCTTATCCCGACTATCAGAATCTGCCACATTGGCCATGGCTCGAAAGAGCCGTGAGCTCAAAGAAAAAGGCGTTGACGTTATTAGCCTCAGCTTAGGAGAACCTGACTTCAATACTCCTGATTTTATAAAGGATGCAGCGATAGCTGCCATTCAGGGGAATTTCTCTTCATATCCTCCTGTAAATGGATATCTAGATGTGAGGCAGGCCATTTCTAGAAAATTTAAACGAGATAATAACTTGGACTATAGCCCTGAACAGATTGTGGTCTCCACAGGCGCCAAGCAATCCATCGCTAACGTGGTGATGGCTATCGTATCTACTGGGGAGGAAGTGATCATTCCTGCGCCTTTCTGGGTTTCCTATGAAGAGATTATCAAATTGGCCAATGGAATTCCAGTCTCTGTTCATTGCGGGCTCGATGTGGATTTCAAAATGTCAGCTACCGAATTCAGAAAAGCCATCACGCCTAAAACGCGCATGATGATCTTCAGCTCGCCATGTAATCCTACGGGTTCCTTTTACAGTAAAGCAGAATTAGCTGAGATTGCTGATGTTATGAAGGAGAATCCACAGATGTATGTCATCTGCGATGAGATTTATGAGCATATCAATTTCAGCGGTGGCCACGAAAGTCTAGCCCAATTCACTGAGATTAAAGACCGCGTTATTACGGTGAACGGAGTGTCCAAAGCCTTTGCCATGACAGGATGGAGGATTGGATACATAGGAGCCGCAAAGTGGATTGCAGATGCGTGTAACAAGCTGCAAGGTCAAATTACAAGCGGAGCTTGTGGTATAGCCCAAAAAGCTGCAGCAGCAGCCGTGGATGCAGATCCTAACGTGACTTTCGCTATGCGTGATGAATTCAAAGCTAGAAGGGATATGATGCTTCTTGAGCTACGTTCAATCCCAGGATTGAACGTCAATGAACCAGGAGGCGCATTTTATCTTTATCCTGAGGTGAGTCATTACATAGGCAGGAGCTATAATGGAAGAAAGATCACATCAAGCAATGAACTATGTGAGTACTTATTAGAAGAAGTTCATTTGGCCTTGGTTTCGGGAGAGGCATTCGGGACGCCTGGATTTATAAGAATATCCTATGCTGCTTCTCAGAAAGATTTGAAAGAAGCAATGAACCGATTGAAAAAGGGATTGGCCCAATTGACCTGAACGAAAAACGGAGCGGTGCAAGAAATCATCAAGGCATTTTCATCTAAGCGCATCCTCATCATGGGGGACGTGATGATAGACGCCTATATCTGGGGATCGCACACACGTATGTCACCTGAAGCCCCTGTGCCAGTGGTTGATGTTATACAGCGTGATTCTCGTCTAGGAGGAGCGGCTAATGTTGCTTTGAACATTAAGGGTGCAGGAGCCGAACCCATCATTTTATCTGTAGTAGGAGAGAAGGGAAGATCGGATGAGTTCAGATCCCTGATGCGCGCAGAGAACATGAGCGAGGAAGGCATAGTCTGGAGTTCTAATCGCAAGTGCACAGTGAAGACTCGTGTAATTAGCAATGAGAAACACATGATGCGTGTTGATGAAGAACAGAAAGATGACATCAGCGCCAAGGAAGAGCAAGCCTTGCTCGATAGGCTTCATGAAATCATGACATCCAAGAAAGTAGATGCCCTGATTTTACAGGACTATAATAAGGGAGTTCTGACTGAAAAATTAATCAAGAAGACTATTCTTTTATGTCAAGAACATGGTCTCATCGTCACAGTAGACCCTAAGAAAAAGAACTTCAATGCCTTTTCTGGCTGTACATTGTTTAAGCCTAATCTGAAAGAACTCAAGGAAGGGCTGGGAAAAGCAGATATTGACCCGAGTAAGAAATCATTAGATGAAGCTGTCGATGAATTGAAGAAAACCATGCCTCATGAAATGACGATGATTACGCTTTCAGAGCATGGCGTGTATCATAGGAATGAAAAGGAATCTGATATTTGGCCGATACATTCTCGACAGATTATCGATGTCTCAGGTGCCGGAGATACGGTGATTGCAGTTGCTACCTTGGCATTGGCCAGTGGTGCAGAGCTATCTGAGGCAGCATGGCTTGCTAATTTAGCGGGTGGAATGGTCTGCGAGAAAGTGGGGGTGCAACCTATACGTCAAGAAGCCCTATTGAATGAATCCTTGTCCTAGAAGGTCATGAGCGAAAACGTAAGACCATATAAAGAAAGCAGCGAAAGCAAGAAGGTACAAGTGGCCAAGATGTTTGACAACATCGCGCACAAGTACGACTTCTTGAATCATTTTTTCTCTTTGGGTATTGATATACTTTGGCGAAAAAAATCCATTCGACTCTTAAAAGGAAGGCCTTCTGAGATGATTTTAGATGTTGCCACTGGAACTGGAGACATGGCGTTTGAACTCTTGAAATTGAATCCTAAGAAAGTAGTGGGCGTTGATATTTCTCAAGGAATGCTCGATGTGGGTATCAAGAAAATCAAGGAGAAAGGTAAGGAATCCATCATGGAATTCCAATTGGGAGATAGCGAAGAAATGTCCTTTGCTGATAATGCCTTTGACATAGCTACAGTGAGCTTTGGGGCGCGTAATTTTGAACATCTTGAAAAAGGATTAGGCGATATGCATAGGGTCTTGAAAAAGGGAGGAAGTATATGCGTCTTAGAATTTTCACAGCCGCAGGCATTTCCAATAAAACAAGTCTACACCTTCTATTCCAGGTACATTATGCCAGGCATAGGCAAGCTGGTTTCTAAAGACAAAGCTGCATATACCTATCTCCCTGAAAGCGTCCAAGTCTTTCCCTATGGAGAGAAATTCGCGGAGGTATTAAGAAAGGTAGGATTCTCTGATGTAGAAATCCATCCCGTCACCGGTGGAATCGCCTGTATCTATATTGCAAAAGCTTGATACTTAAGCTGAAGAAGATGCGTTTTCATACCTTGGCAAGAATGTTCTCCGTTAGAAATATCGCACTGATGGCTTTTGTGATGCTATGCTCTGCAACTCAGGCTCAAAAGAGCTCAGCAAAGATTAGCAACCTAGGCGGATTCGATAATAAGGACTATCACTTTGGGGTACAGTTATCTTACAATACCTCTGACTTTTTTGTAAGAAGAAATTTCGACCCAAGCTTTCAAGATTCTATTCTATCGCTCCAGAATATTAACCAACCAGGATTTAATATTGCCATCATCGCTTCATTGAACCTGAGCAAGAATTTCAGTATCCGATTTATTCCAGGAATCTCCCCTAAAGAGCGCATTCTTCGCTATAGTTTTCTGACCCCTGACGGACGTTCATTGAACTATGATAAGACAGTCAGTTCCTTCTTTATCGACATCCCATTGAATTTGAAGTATAGAACCGATAGGATTAACAATTTTGCAGCGTATGTCATCGCAGGAGGACAATTGAGCAGAGACATGGCCTCTCAAGAAAAGGTGAACAATGAACGCGCGGGACTTGAAGATCAAGTAGTGAAAATTGAGCAGATTGATTGGTTGCTCAATGCAGGTGGTGGTTTTGATTTCTTCATGCCGTATTTCAAATTCGGGATAGAACTAAAAATGGAATATGGTCTAAGGAATATCTTGATTCAGGACAACACTCGTTTCTCTAGTCCTCTTCAAAGTCTTTACTCTAGGAATTTCGTTCTTTCTTTGACCTTTGAAGGATGATGAAACTCAGAATACAACTCTGTTTCGGACTGCTCTTTTTTCTTCACTCAGCCATGGCTCAAGGGCATTTCAAACACATGCAGTATAATCTGACCTTATATGGAAATCCATTTGGTTGTGATGAGACTACGAATAACACAAATGAGAAGGATCAAGCCCTTGGAGTGATCGTTGCACATGCCCAGCCTGATATTCTCTGTGTCAATGAATTGCGTGATCAGAATGTATGGGCTGACAGGATTTTGAATCAAGTTCTTAATGCTGATCAGAACCTCTGGAGCCGCGCTGCACTTACGGCTAATGTTACCAGTTCCTCTATCATCAATGGCTTCTTTTTCAGAGAAGATAAATTCACCCTTCATTCCCAAGAAGTTGTATCTCAAGCTTTAGATGGAAGCAATCTTCTCAGACCAATCGATCTATATACTATTTACGTTGATGGACCAGGATTGGCAATTGGCGACACCACCTTTATCACCTGTATTGTGGCACATCTTGCGGCTACAGACCCTGTGGAACGTGATGACCAGACTGCCGCATTGATGGCAAGACTTGCCATGAAAGGCCCTGGGAATCACATCTTCTCAGGAGACCTTAATATGGACGCAGCCTGGGAACAGGCATTCCAGAATTTAATCTCATATCCTGACCCAACTTTGGCCTTCGAGGATCCATTGACCATCTCTAATTCATGGAATAATAATTCTTCCATTGCCCTTCACCATACCCAATCCACACGTCTCTCTGATACGAATTCAGGCTGTTTCGCGGGAGGAGGATTGGATGATAGATTTGATATAACGCTTATAAGTCCTAGCATTCAAGAGGGAAATAACGGGGTTCATTATATTAATGGCTCATACAAGGCCCTCGGACAGAACGGAAACAACTATAACCAGCAATTACAGATTTTCGGTAATGGAGCTGTTCCTAATGCTGTGGCTTTGGCGCTTTATGACATGAGCGATCACCTTCCTGTCATTACAGAATTCAGCACAGATGTAACGATTTCTGTTAGTGAACTTCAAGCGCTTGATATGAATGTGAGTATGATTTCATCTGATTACATTGGGATACGCATTTCCAATGCAGGGAGCTATTTATTAGAGGTCTATGACCTTTCAGGAAGATTGTGTAATAAAGGTGCTTTTCATGGCATGACGACAGAGTTGAGTTTGCAAGGTTTAGGAAAAGGAATCTATGTCTTGAGAATCCGAAGCGAAAAAGATCAGGTCGTTCGAAGGATTTTAGTTCAATAAAAAATCACTCCGCTTAGAACTCTATCTTCTTCAGAATCTTGTTGAGATTTTCTACTTGAGCACTGGAAATGTCAAGGTGCAATACGAATCTGATAGTTCTTGGACCTGTGGCGAAAGCCAGAACTCTCTTTTCGCTCAATAGCTTGATCAAGTCATCAGCCTTTTTATCCGCATGAACATGGAAAATAATGATGTTCGTGTCTACAGGCATCACTTCTGAAACCGCAGGATGAGCGCCTAGGACTTCAGCGATTGACTTGGCATGAGCATGATCTTCGGCAAGACGTTCTACATGATGATCGAGTGCATAATTTGCCGCTGCAGCTAGCATTCCTGCTTGACGCATGCCACCACCAAAAGCCTTGCGAATCCTGCGTGCTTTATGAATGAAAGCATCTGTTCCTAGTAAAACTGAACCCACAGGTGCGCCAAGACCTTTGCTAAAACAGATAGACATCGAATCGAAATTCTTAGCATAACTGATCTCATCCGTTCCGTCAGCGACCAAGCGATTGAACAACCTAGCGCCATCCAAATGCATGGCGAGATTATGCGCTTCGCATGTCTTTTTTATTTCAGCAATGTCTTTTAAATTCCAGATTGCACCACCTCCCTTGTTGCTCGTATCCTCCAAAGCCACCAGGCGACTCACAGGATAGTGGACGTCATCTCTAAGAATAGCTGCCTCCACATCTTGCGCTTTGAAAAATCCGCTTGAGCCTTCTAGGAGCTTTGCCGTGACACCGCTATGCATGGCCATTCCGCCCCCTTCATAATTATATATATGAGCTGCCCAGCTGCAAATAACTTGATCACCTGGCTGAGTGTGGGCCTTGATGGCTATTTGATTGGACATGGTTCCTGAGGAACAGAATATTCCTTTTTCTTTCCCAAAAAAATGAGCCACACGCTTCTCTAGGGCATTTATGGAAGGATCCTCTTGGAACACATCATCACCAACAGCGGCCTGGTGCATGGCATTTCTCATGGCCTCAGTAGGGCGCGTCACCGTATCACTTCGCAGGTCTATCATAGGATTTGAGAATTTTAAGGTCAAAGATGGTGTTTGTATTTAGTTTTTTTAGAAACCAGAGCTTTCAATGCTATGAGCGTAGGTTTTACGTGAGTTAACTGATGTAGAGCTCATAAACCAAGACCATTTGGATTATTAATCGGGGTTAAATAGACCTATATTGGAATTTGAGGGCAATGCTGTTCTCATAAACAACCATTATTATGAAAAAGCCAATTGGCCTTTTATTTTTAGTGTTCCTGATTGCAGGGTGGTCTAAAAGAGTTTTGATTCTTATGAATCTCAGGCGACTCTGAAAACAACTGAAACCGTTTCTCTATAGGTATTTGACGCATCTCAAAGTCAGATGGGATATGTGTTACAAGATGTAGCATTGAATGCACCAGCTAAGCCCATGAAAAGTGAATTCAAAGGTGGTGTTCCATACGTTCATGCCCATGGAAGATTCCACGGATTCGGTGGAGTTTACCTTGAGTTTAAATCCACAACACGTATCAATGGTCCTGGAGGAGCTGCAAGATTAATTCAGCAACTTCCCTTTGGAGAGGCGAATATGATATTGGAGACAATATGTCTTTCTGTTGATGGCAATGAGGCCATTTATGCAGGAACATTTGTAAGTGGATTCAATCCATTTCCTCCAGGAGGACCTACACCTTTCGATCTTGGAAATACACTCTATATCAAAGTGGTAGATAACGGAGCAGGACAAGTAGACCAATATTATAATGGATTGGTTATAGCTATTGACCCAGTCCTTTGTGAGGATCTTGAGGCATTGCCTTGGGAAGAATACGGCCTCAGTGATGTTAATGAAGCAGCTGATCAAATTAAGGTGAAGACTTTAATACCTGAATAATTCATCCGTTCCTGTATTAAAACCCGCAAGATTCTTGCGGGTTTTTTTATGTCCTAGTTTAGCTTGAATAGAGATTTGATTCAGCTCTTCTTCCTCACCATCATCAATCCATCTCTGAGGGGCAAGAGAACAAGTTCCATATCTTGATCCTCTTGAATCATCCTACTGAGTTCAAGAATTGCTCTAGTCTGTATATCACCTTCTTGCAAGGGCAGTAGAACCTTTCCTTCCCAAAGCATATTGTCAATGAGAAGAATTCCATCGGTTCTCAGTTTTAATTTGAGCAAGGGATAATACTTCGCATAGTTCTCTTTATCAGCGTCCAAATAAATGAGTTCAAAGGACTCAGAGATGTTTGGTAGGCTGGCTAACGCAGGACCATAGATCACTTCAATCTTTTTACCCAGTTCTGAAGTAAATAGATGTTTTTCATGAAATGGAGCTAATTCATCATTGACCTCTAGACTGATTACTTTACCATTTTCAGACAATCCCTCTGCCAAACAAAGCGCTGCATAGCCTGAATAGGTTCCTACTTCCAAGACTCTATTTGGCTTGGTCATATGACTAATCATGCTCAAGAATCGCCCTTGTAAGATTCCAGAGTTCATGCGCGGATGCATGAGTTTCTGATAGCTTGCGCGTTTCAAGGCGTTCAGATATTCAGGTTCCTCAGGACATAGTCCTTCACAGTAAGCCTGATGCTCATCATAACTGCCATTATCCATGGCCTAAAGATAAGTGAGGGTAGAAAGTCGCTCGGGCGCCCATAGTTCATTTGCCACTTCCATGAGATCTGCTGCGCTTATAGCATCTATGCTTTTCAGTATTTCATCTAGTTCCTCTATTCGATCATAGAGAAGGATGCTCTTTGCCATACCTAGCATAATGCTGGAACCACCGTCATTGCTCAAGGCAATATGCCCTTTAATCTGCTCCTTAGCATTGTGAAGTTGGCGTGTACCTAAACTTATATCACGCAATTTTTTCATCTCTTTATGAATCAAAGCCACTCCACGGTCCACTTGATTCTTGTCAGTCCCCATATAGATTTGGAACAAACCTGTATCGCTATATGCTTGATAATGAGACTCTAGATTATAAGCGATGCCATATTTCTCTCTGATATTTAGATTCAGGAGACTGTTCATTGCAGGACCGCCTAAGAGGTTGTTCAATACAATGAAAGCGAGTTTTTTATCCTCGTTGGCATCATATGCACGACAACCGAGAATGAAATGAGCCTGGTTTGATTTCTTGTCAACGACCTCAATCTTCTGCCCAACTTCAGGAGAAGGAGTTCTCGCAGCTAAAGCAGTATTGGAGACAAAAGCGCTCAAGTGTTTCTCGCAGAGTTGCTTGAGTTTCTTGGTTGGGATATTTCCATGAAATGAAAAGACCATTGTTTCAGGATGATACCTGCGACTCATATAACGTAAGATGTCCTTTTTGTGGAATGACCTTACGCTCTGCTCATCTCCTAGAATTGGTTTCCCTAACGGATGTCCGCTGAAAATGAGTTCATCGAAAGCATCGAAGATCATCTCTGAAGGGGAATCCTCATACGATTGGATTTCATCTATGATAACCTCTTTTTCCTTTTCGAGTTCTTTCTCAGGAAAAGTGGAAGCGAATGCGATGTCAGCTATCAATTCAATGGCTCGTTCTGCATGAACATTCAGAAATGAAGCATGAATAGCCGTGTCTTCTTTGCCTGTGTACGCATTGACTTCTCCACCCACATTGTCTAGTCTATTTAGAATGTGAAATGTTCGCCTTTTCTTGGTGCCTTTGAATAAGCAATGCTCTATGAAATGCGCGAGGCCCATTTCCTCAGTAAGTTCATCCCGGGAACCAGCTTCAATCATGAGCCCACAGTGACAGATGGCACTTTCAGGACGCGGGAGATGAACAACTCGAATGCCGTTTTGCAACGTGAATTGCGTTATGTCTAGATTAGATCCCATCAGCTAAATGAAGGGGAGTTAAGAAAGAACCTTCAACAGACGGTCAGAGATATGATCAAAGAGATTGGTCAACGGCTTCTCCACCATCATTTTCATCATTGGATTTAGATCTACTTCAGCGATCTGATAGGCCTTCACACCCTCTTCTTGATCTTCAATGCGAATATCCAGCGTAAAACTGAACGGTCCCTCAGTAGACTCTAAAAGCAATTTATTAGGTGCAGCTTCTTCTTTCTTTTTTAGTCCAATAGTTGCCAATCCAGAGACCTTGAAAGAGCAATTGTCACCGTCACTTTTGAAATCTTGAATGCGATCCTTAGGAAGGAGTTCAAGGAAATTATTTAAGTCACTGACGTAGGCATATACATCGGCTGCGCTTCGTCCTATAATCACTGCTTTGCTTTTGATGGTCGTCATGATACGATGGAGTTATTGTTCCAAGTACTTGGCCTAATGCGCCAAGCCTGGAGAGTTTTCAATTCTTTTTCAGTAATCTGACCGCTCACAAGCGCCTGTTCGAGCAGATAATTGTAGTCACTGAGGGTATGATATGAGATCTCATTAGCTCTTAATGCATCGTCTGATGCAGGAAATCCATAGGTAAATATGGCAGCCATTCCTTTGACTAGGGCGCCTGTTTCTCTCAACGCTTCCACTGCTGAGATACTGGAGCCACCTGTAGAAATGAGATCCTCAATGACCATCGCCTGCTGACCGGGTTCTATCTTTCCTTCCACTCTGTTTTGCATTCCATGCCCTTTGGCACTGGAACGTACATAACAGAAAGGAAGCCCCATTTCTTGTGCTACCAAGACACCCAGAGCTATACCACCCGTGGCCACACCTGCAATCACATCTACATTAGGATACTTGTCTTCGATAAGTCTTACGAAGTTTTCTCTGATGTTATTCCTTACGTCAGGATACGAAAGTGTAAGCCTATTATCACAATAGATAGGGGATTTCCATCCTGATGCCCAAGTGAAGGGTTCATCAGGGCTGAGTCTGACGGCCTTTATATGTAATAGAAATTCAGCTATTTTCAGCGCGGTTTCTGTATCCCAAATCATGGCCGCAAATGTATAAAGTTTTCATCCAGGAGTTTGAACTTAGAATGGTCTCGGCCGCAAGCCCTAAAGCAAAGAAAGAAGGAGTCTTAAAGTATAGTGATCGTCTACCTGATTGGCCTGTCCTAAAAAAGATACTCTTTGCTAAAAAGGATAAGTGCCTCACCATCTCGTGTAAGAATAAGAAGGTCTGTTGGCAGAATTTCAAAAGGAGATTCAAGCTCATAGAGGCAGCAGGTGGTCTTGTAGAGAACGGAAAGGGGGACATTCTGATGATTTACAGACTTGGGAAATGGGATCTACCTAAAGGGAAGATGGAGAAGAATGAAGATGTAGTCCAATGTTCCATTAGAGAGGTAGAAGAGGAGTGTGGAGTCAATGGCCTGGGAATTACAGGAAAGATAGTAACGACCCATCATGTGATGCGAAGGAACAAGGAGAAATGCCTTAAAGTGAGTCATTGGTACCGTATGCGGACAGAGTACAGCGGTGCGCTTGTGCCTCAGTGTGAAGAAGGGATAGAGGAAGTGAAATGGGTGCCTAGAGAGAAGCTATTGGAGCACATAGATGAGAGTTGGCCCTCAGTCAAAGAGGTCTTCAAGCAAGCAGGATTCTTTGAAAAAGTACTATGATTTCAGGACTAAAGACTTGGCAATCTTATCATGCAATGTTTGCTTCTTGTGAGAGAAGAGCATCATGAAATAACCTAAGAAGAGAATAAGAACTGACAGGATTTTAGAGAAATAGCGAATGCTGGCTTGAGTGAAGGACAATTGCTCACCTTCTTCTGAGACTACTGATAGACCTAAGACGCGTTTCCCTAAGCTAGCTCTGCGTGAGGAGGCTTCTTGTAAGGAAAAATACAACCATCCAATGATTAATGTACTTGTGGACATCTTCCATGAAGGTCAAGTCCAGTTGAAATCACTTCTTACTAGGAGATAAGTAATAAAAGATACCAACAAGGAGTCTAAGAGCATAGCTGCGACTCTTCTAAGAAAACTGGCGTAATTCATCTGTTATCAGCAGATTAGTGCATGAATTTTTATCAAATTTAGTATTCCATTGATAGTAATTCCCTAAATTGCCATTAAACAGGCTTTCCATTCTATGCTTAAAAATCTACTTCGACTGACATTAATTTGTATGATTTGCATGTCTTCCTTTGACCTGCAGGCCCAGATAAGTGTGGGTGGTAGTCCCATGACTTTCTCGCATCCTGAAGTCTTTATAGGAGCTACTATTCCTACCATTTCATTGTCTGCGCCTAGTGTCGGAGTATTATTGGCTCAGGATGAAGATAGAGATAGAAATGGATATAATCATAGAGACGCGGTAGCCTTAGTGGTAAATAAAGGCTTAGAAGATGGAGCCTGGACTAACCTACCCAACGGTTCAAGGATATGGAGAATGGCACTGAAATCATCAGGGGCATACAGTCTGGAAGTGAATTTCCATGACCTATTTATTCCTGAAGGAGGAACACTATACATTTTCAATCCGAGTGGTACTGAGATATTTGGTGCCTATACTTCTCAGAATAACAAGGAATCAGGTAGAATGAGCCTTGAGATGATACAAGGTGAAGAACTTAGAATAGAATATACCGAGCCCAATGCTGAGTTAGGTCAAGGTAGAATTCATATACAGGACGTGGCATACAGATATCGGAATGTAATGGCTGATAGCCAATCTTGTGAGGTAGATGTCTCTTGCAGTGAATCTAATGGCTGGGAGGATCAAGTGAAAAGCGTAGTTCGCATTAGAACTAGAATTAATGGTCAATTTTTTTGGTCAACAGGGACCCTAATGAACAATACAGCCCAAGATTGTAGACCCTTCATCCTTACCAATATGCATTCTTCTATTGATGAAGGAACGCAGTCTACTTTCAGTGACTTTGAATTCTATCGCTTTTACTTCAATTTCGAGCGAATCTCCTGTGGAGAAGGGCCCATTTCCCAAGTTCATACTATAGCTGGTTGCATGAAAAAAGCAGACAGCAATGACAATGGAGGAGCTATGGGGTCTGATTTTATGCTTGTAGAGATTTCATCGGCTATTCCGATAACGTATGGTGTGTTCTTTGCTGGATGGAATGTTTCAGCAGCCACCCAAGCCGGGGGTGTGAGTATTCATCATCCTTCAGCTGGTCCAAAGAAGATAAGTGTATACCAAGAGAATGTAATCTCCTCTAGTTGGGGAGTTTCAGATTCACATTGGTCAGTCAAGTGGGCATCCACTATTAATGGTCATGGGGTTACAGAAGGAGGTTCATCAGGTGCTGGCCTATTCGACAGTGCTGGGCTTGTAATTGGAACATTGACAGGAGGTAGTGCTTATTGTAACGAAATTCTTCCAGGAGGACAGAATCAACCTGATTACTTTGGGAAGATGTCTTGGCATTGGAATAATAATCCTAATCCTACATCCGAGAAATTAAAGGAATGGCTAGACCCGCTTAATTCAGGAGCCATTATGTTCAATGGCAATTCAGACGCATGTAACGTGCTTGGTGTGCAAGAATTGAACGCTTTAGAGATCTCCTTATTCCCAAATCCTTCAGATGGCCTAGTATTCATAAGCTATGCCAGCGACATATCAAATCTTATCATCAAGGTCCATGACATCACCGGTAAGCTGATTACTGCTGAACTTTATTCTGTTAGTATAGATGATACCAATGTCATCCTTGATTTTTCGAACCTGCAGGATGGTCTGTACTTCATATTAACCTCAGATCAAGAAGGGCTCCAACTGACCAAAAGATTGATCCTTAGGCATTGATTTAAATCCTTGCCTGTAACCCAAAGGCACAAGCGCTCGTAATAGGGGATAACCTCTATATTAAATGAACGAGCGATGAGAAATGTTTTAATAGTGATTTTTGCAGTGATTGGATCACTGTCACTTCAAGCGGCTACGTATACAACGGTAGCCCATGGAAGCTTCAACACTAATAGTACTTGGGACTGTGGATGTGTTCCAGCCAATTGGCAAAATATAGTGATTAATCATAGGGTCACTTTGACGAATACAAAAGTCCTAAGGACAATTGAATTGAATCCAGGAGGAATTCTCACTACATCTGGAGGAGTGGTAACCATTCCTATATCTGCTAATATCAAAGCAGGAGGTGAGTTGAAAAACAACGCTATGATTATCTTCAAGGGGGATTATACGTTAAATGGACTTCACTCGGGACTTGGAGAGGTCAGGTTTGATGGAAATGGTATCCTATATGGAAGTGGGACTTTCACAAATAACAAAGGCGCCAAATTCAATAACGGAAACTTCAGTATCCATTCAAGTGCTAATTTGAATTTCTCATTGAGGTCGACTCAATTCAAAAATACAGTTAAAGTCTACAACTATGGGACTTTCACAGTTGGACAAGTAATTGCAGCAGGATTCATTCAATTCCATAATTACGCAGGTGCGACATTGAGATTCAAAATAACTCCTGGTACCACAGGAAACTGGAACTTCCATTATCCTGGAAATACGGTAGAGTATATCGGTAGAGGCACTGCTATACAGTATATTATTCAGCCTACTGTGGCCTATGATAAATTGGTCCTAGAGGGGTCAGGACTGGGAACTGTCAAGACGTTGAATGGTCAAATTCAAATCAACAATGAACTAAAGATAGAAACCTGCACATTTGATGTGAGAAAAGCAGGAGTGGATCATACCGTTCACTTGGCTGGAGATTGGAATAATGTGTCTGGTCGTTTTCTAGCGAGAGGAGGAAATGTGGGGTTCATTGGAAGTGGAACTATCTACACATTCTCAGGCATTGAATCATTCTATTCCATGTCTATCACTGGTGATCATAGTTTGATTTCTAATGTGAATGTCGCAGGTCAAATGACGGTTGCAAATACCTTGAGAACCAATGGGTATACAATTCATATGACAGGAAACTGGAATTGTGGCGGTAATTTTGTGGCTGATTTGGGTCAAGTAATCTTTGAAGGAACTACAGCATCTACAATTACTGGAGATACAGATTTTGATGACTTAGTTATCAATAAGACTGGTGCTGGAAGCGCATTTATCTCATCAGGAAATACAGGCGTGTACGAAACACTTCATCTTAATACGGGAACATTCAATACAAACGGACTCTTGTATATTCGATCCAATTCGACCAGAACAGGAAGAATAGGAGAGATAGGCGCAGCTACATTAGTAGGAGATGTAACGGTTGAAAGATTCATGAACACACCGACTAATAATTGGCACTTAATAGGGTCTCCTATTTCAGGGTCTTCTTTGAATCAGTGGAAGAATGACTTCATCACAACAGGTTTTCCGGGGTCTAATTATCCAACACACTGGTTCAATAACATTACGTTCTATAATGAAGCAGTTTCAGGGCATAAAGACTTAGGAGTATACAACTGTACGAACATCACTAATCCTATTCCGAATGGTGTTGGAGTCAGAGCCTATGTTGCTGGTGGAACAAATAAACTTACGGCTAAAGGAACACCTATCATGGGCCCTTTCGCTTGGTCACTTTCTTACACGAATTCAGGTTCAGCTCAAGATGATGGTTGGAACTTAATATCTAATCCATATGCATCCACAATAGACTGGGATGACAATACGAATTGGTCCAAGTCGAATCTCAAAGATGCTGTATATGTGTACGTGGCAGAATCAGGAACATTCACGAGCTATATAGCTGGACTTGGAACTAATGGAGGAAGCCAATATATCCCATCATCACAAGCCTTCTGGGTTCAGACAGATGGAGCAGCTCCTGCATTGTCGATGGTAGAAGCGGCTAAGTCTGATGTAGATCAGACCTATAGGAACTATACCAATATCAATGCATTCAAAGTTAGGATGACTACCTCAGGAGATTTGAAAGATGAAATGGCAATCAGATTCCATGAAGACGCAACTATGGATTTCGATGGTAATCTAGATGCCTATGAATTTAAAAGTTCAGATCTAAATATGCCGAGTTTAGGTCTCAGAGGATCTGATGATATCCTTGCCAGTATATTCTCACTAGCGCCTATTCAAGAAACCACGAGCATTCCTATGGAACTGTATGTTGGTCTTGGAGGGACAGTGTACTTTGATGTTCAAGGAATGGTCTCTTGTCCATGGATTAATTCATGTGCCATCTATGATGCTCAGACGGAGACGACATATAACCTTCGTCAAGGACAACCCACTGGAATCGAAATGGAAGCTGGTGATTTCACAAATAGATATTTCTTGGTATTACAACCAGTGACTGCTGATCAAGGCCCTTCTCATGGATTGGCTGAGCAAGATCCGAACATCAATAATGCTATACAGATGTACATCCAAGGAGATGATCTAGTAATTATGGCTCAAGTAGGAAGCGAGGCTGCGTTAACAAACGTTTCTATTCATAATGTCGCAGGTCAACTTCTATTAGATAAGCGACAGATGAATCTAATGAATCAACAAAGGCTAAACATTCAAGGATTGAAAGGGATCTTGTTAATTCAATTAACACAAGAGGAGAAAATTATATCAGTAAACAAACTGGTTCATTAATATCCTCTTCATAAAGACAATAGAAAAGGCGGTCCAAATAGGGCCGCCTTTTTAATTAAATGTTTTCGAGGTCAGTTCTTTTTCATTTCCTCTATCTCCTCCAAAGTCAAAGGTTTTCCGTTAAAGGTGCCTACAATGGAAGCATTTTCTAGACCCGCTCCTTGGTATTCAGAAAGTCGCTCTCGGGCAATCTCTTTCGATTTGAATTCTCCTATGAGATAATAGGTGGAACCCGCTTCACTGTATTGTTCTATTTTCCCTAATTCTCTGAATTGTTCTAGCTTTTTTGCAGAGATAGTTCCATCGCTCTTAGCCAAGAGAACTTTGTACATAATCATATCTTCATTGAAGGCATCAGGAGAGGGTCTGTTCCATAGCTCTTCAGAAGTTTGTGCGTTCATTGGGCCAACAGCTTCTCTAATACTAATCTTCTTTCCACCTCTGAATCCCGCGATGAAGGCATCATTGAAACCACTATTCTGAAGGATATCTCTATACACTTCAGCATCAGTTCGTTTGTTGTATACACCAGAGAAATAACGAGTTAATCCATCTTCTCCTTGAATCACGACCATGTCTGGTACACCTGAGAAGATATTACTCGAAAGGTTAAACTTGAAAGCACCTATTTGAACCCTCCAAATCACGTCCTTAGATTGCTCAGCGTCAAATTTCTCTCCAGCTGATTCTAGCTCTCTTTTAATCTTTCGTGCATCTGTCGATTCTGAATTAATGACACCCTCTTCAGCACTTACAACATTTCCTGTGACTCCTCTATTTGCTAAGGCAAGTTGTCTTCGAACAGCATCAGGAAGGTTGTCATAATCTCCTATCATATAGAATACAGTATCACCACGAGTGATGGTTTGAACATCAGGGATACTCAGGAGTAATGTCGCTAGTTCCTCGGACACACCTTCTTCAGTCTTGCCTATCTGAACCATGAATTTTTTACCAGGTCTAGGCGTGAAGATAGGTTTAGGGATACTTGCAGATTCTACAGTACCTTCTAAACGGTGTGCTACGTTACCGGTTGTGAAACGCTTATATCGTTCTTCAAAATAGTCATCATCCAAGGTCTCACCAGCTGAATTCACGAAGGCACCTTCGGCAGTATCCATTTCTAAATCGAGGTAATCAGAAACACCATCTTTATCTCCATCCAAGGGACATCCACGTTCATCGACCTGGACATCTAGAGGAGTATGCGGGCAGTTGTCTAAAAGGTCTATGACACCATCTTTATCCTCATCTCCTCTGTCATTGAGTTTTGCTAACCATTCATTACTGAATACATCGCTATCTAACGTTGGGCGAGCTTTATGAAGGCCATAACTGAGGGCGAATCCTGTATAGAAGAATCGGTCATTCGATGCATTTCCTGCTCTGTTTCCTGCGCTCTGATTTGTGATATTATCTATGTAATCAGTAGATGTGAGGTAATAGCGTGCATGGATATCGAAATTCAGATATTTACCCATGTCGAATCTTGTTCCAACTCCAATAGGGAATGCCAATCCTCTTTGAGCATAATCACCAAATCCATCGAGATTAGCCTCTCTCAGATCGCTCTCATAGATGTAATCGCGCACTAGTTCTTGTGCAGTTCCTAGAGCGAATTCACTTTGGGGGAGATCACGAATGGTTCCGTCATTCCAGTAGTAGTATGTTCTGCCTGAGGCATCTTGTAAATCTGCTTTGGAGAGGTACTCGAATCCGCTTATGCCAATGCTCAAAATAGGGGAGATGAAACGGTCTTCTTTCAAGAAGTGATCGAAGTTATAAGCTACGTATAGTCCTCCACTGCGAATCTCAGCAAGGAAATTCAGGTTCCTATTCGTTCCTCTCTCATTGGCGCTGAGTTGGCCGAACATAGCCTCCAGACCGGCATCTAGGTAAGATGTAATCCCAGTGTTAAATCTCAGTTGATAACCTAAGCGACCTATGGAAGGATGAAGACCTTTGTTCTGATTATTCACATCACCAATGAAGGTGAGTGTTCCCACTCCCAAACCTATGTAGGTAGTCTCATTGCGCTCTTGCGCTTGGACGAAAGAATGAAGGAAGAGGCAAGCTACAATCAGTATAACTGATTGTAGGCTGAGGCGTTGGGTTTGTCTTATTGATACCATTTTTGGCGGCTTATCATCAGTGCTTCTTGCACTGTAATCCGCTCGCCATCATTATAGGCAGTGACGAAGGGACCATCAAAGTTATAATTGTCTTTGACATTATTCCTTTTATCCCTTGCTTCTTTATAAATAGGGTATGAACCAGTGGTATACTTGATCCAGGTCTCATGGTTTTCTATATTGAAAGTGGCATCGAATTTATGGCGCTTCTTGAAATAGGCTGCGTCTACCACATTATGTCCCGCTGCGATTTGCACTTTATATGTCACTCCTGTTTCTGGAGAAGGAACTGAGGTTACTTCCGAAAAGGATGTGATGGGCTCGGTGACCTTAGTTTTTTCCTCCTGGGGTTCTTCTACGGTCACTTTTGGCTGTTCTAAAGGCTTTGTTGCCACTAAAGGTTCTTCAATCTTCTGAACAACGGGCTCTGTAATACTAGCAACAGGAACTATATTCAAAGCTGGGGTCTGGAGGACTACTGATTTCGTTTCATTATTACGCAAGTAGGTGAAGTTCCCATCTATCATCAATTCAGCGTATTGAGGAAGATCTGTTTCTGCAAATAGTTCATAGACTACGGTGATACTGTCTTGCTCAGGAATACTGAACCATACGAACTTTATTTTATTGTCTAATTGGGTGAATACAGCATTGGATTTCTTTACTGCTTCTGCATTCATGCCCGCAGGTATGAGTTCTTCGATTTTCGCGAATCCTTTTATACCGTCTTTATACAGATCGATTTCTACTAGGAAGTGATCAGCATTTAATCGGGTGATTCTTCTATTTCCATTGGCCAAAGTATCAGAAACGTGGACATTGCTCACATTGAGTCCAGAAACATTCACTACTACATCTGGAACTTCAAGAACCTTCTTCTCATTCTCTTCGATGTAAGCGAACCTTTGTTTGAAGCTATGATTTCCTGTTAAGCAATCTGCTGAAGCAATTAATTTCACGTTGATTTGCATTTCATTCCCAGAAGGAAGATTCATCCAGATAATTTTGGCTGACCCATCATTGAAAGTAAATGAAGCACCTTTCACGTCACCTGGTTCCATATTAAATCCATCAGGAGTATCTATTTGATACTTGGCGAAGCCAGCGTTCTTTCCTTTCTCTATATCTATATAGATCCAGTATTCCTCACCTGCCACAACCTGTGTTGGGAATGTATGTGTGACTTTAGGTTCTCTAGGACCTGCGATTAGCCCTATTAAGTAGAGAATCGAGATGTTCGAAATGAAGAAGATGGTCTTAATCATAGCATCGTTTGTGCATATATGACAAAGTTAGCCCTGATGATTGCTTATATAGGATTGCTGTTTCCTCTTTGCAAACAAAAACGTGTGTAAAATCTGGCTAGGCGATTGGATTCAAAATCACACTGAAAATCGTCATTGTGTTTGGATCACGTTGGAAGTATAATTTATCCAAAGCTCCTAGTACATTTTTAGCTCTGAAATAAGAAGTCTGAAGTTCACTGTCGCCATTAGCTGACCACTGGATAGTGTATGAACTTTCTTTCTCTTTATAGCTTTTGACATATGCCAACAAGGCCTCAAGTGCTTCTATCTTATTCACCCCTTTGGTGGTGTGAAAGAGGAAGGATTGGTTATGTCTTGGATTCACAGTAATAGCATGCAAGGTCACCACACCAGCCTTTTCTTCAAAATCAAACACGACACCTTTTTGAGCCATTCCGATATAATCCTCGATGCCCTTCTGTAATTCGGCTATTCTAACACTGTTGTCTTTCGTCATTTTAAAAGCTCTAAGTCACAAAGATATCACTTGTGCAGAAGTACTTTCCATTTATCAGGTACTTCCTTGGTTACACCTTTTTCGTAATCAAAACAGACCAACACAGATCTTCCTGTAGCGAATTCTTTCCCCGCATCATTATGTATGCTATAAGCGAAGACCATACTTTTCTTTCCAATCTCTACTATCCAAGTATCAATTATAGGTTTATCCTTCAATAAAACAGGAACTTTATAATCAACCTCATTTCGTGCCAGCACGATTCCATCAGTTTTCCAATTCCAGTCTATTCCTATCGCTTCCTCGAAAAAGGCCATTCTACCTTCTTCAAAATAGCTCAAGAAGATTGCATTATTCACATGTCCCATTACATCGATATCTGCAAAGCGAACGTTTATTTCCTTAGCGACTTTCATACTTTATCTAGGCTATCGTATTTTGAATTATTGCTTTTGAATTCGGGAATCATCTCTTTCAAGATTTTTATTTGATCGAAGTCATCCCCAGCTGAGTTTTCAATGCGCATGATAAAGGAATTTACTTCCTCTTTTGTATTCTCTCTTGTCTTGGCAATGAGCACGCGCTTATTATGAGTCGGCAAAGTATCCTCCAGGTCAGCGAGGACTTCCTCTTTAATTTTCTCACCAGGCCTTAAACCTGAAAAAGCAATCTCTATGTCTTTATCTAATTCAAGGCCACTCAGCCGAATCAATTTCTTGGCTAGATCAAGAATCTTGACAGGCTTACCCATATCGAAAACGAAGATGTTATTTCCTTCTCCCATCGCAGCAGCTTCCAGAACAAGCTGACTCGCTTCAGGAATGGTCATGAAGTATCGCTCTATGTCAGGATGGGTGACAGTGATAGGTCCTCCCTTTTCTATCTGCTCTTTGAAAAGGGGAATCACAGAACCATTAGACCCCAAAACGTTTCCAAATCGAGTAGTGATGAAAATCGTGTTGCCTGCGGGTCTGCTTTGCACATAAATCTCAGCAGCTCTTTTCGTTGCTCCCATTACATTAGTAGGATTCACTGCTTTGTCAGTACTTACCAATACAAATCTCTCCACTTTAAATTCCAAGGCAAGATCAGTCAATGATCGAGTGCCCAATACATTGGTCTTGATACCTTCTACCGCATTGGCTTCCACTAAGGGCACATGTTTATAGGCCGCTGCATGATATAGTACTTGTGGTCTGTTTTTTTCAATGAGACTGCGCATATGTGAGGCATCTGTAATATCACCAAGGATAAGGTCTATCGCGATTCTAGCCTCAGCCTCAGCTAGTTCCAGAGAGAGCGCATGCAAAGGGCTTTCGGCTTGATCAACCAGGAGAAGGCTTTCTGGGGAATAGTGAATGAGCTGCCTGCAGATTTCAGACCCAATGGATCCAGCTGCACCCGTAATCATAATGCGTTTCCCTTCAATGCTTTTGGCTATGGCACTTTTATTCAGCGTAATAACATCTCTGTCTAAAATGTCTTCTACAGGAATGGGCTTGAGTTGCTTGAAGCTCAATTCTCCTTTTATCCACTGCTTCACTGGCGGCACATCAAGCATGGGGATTCCAGCTTCTACACAGGTGTCTATGACAGCTTGTCTTTTCTTGGGATCAGGAACCATGATGGACATAATCACTTGAGCTGGTTTGTCTGATTCTATATGACGATTTAGGTCAGAAGTATGTTTGATAGGAACACCTTCCAAGTTCTTTCCTGCTTTTTTTCGGTCATCATCTATGAAGGCAATAACCTCCATGCCTGTGCGCATGTCTTGATCTAGACTGCGCTTCATGATTAGCCCCGCTTCTCCGGCCCCATATATATAGACTTTCTCTTTTCGGTTCTTTTTTGGGAAATTCTGCTCAGCAAAAACCAGTTTGATAACCAACCTATAGGCTACCATCATGAAAGTGGAGATGAAGAATTCTAGAATGAGAATAGATGTAGGAAGAAAATAAGTTGAATCAACAAGTAGATTACGAAGAAGACCTAGCATAAAGAGTGCAATAGTCGCAGCCAAGTTCATCCGAAGGATACGTGAAGCATCCTGTGTGCTTGTGTATCTTATTACGCCAGCATATGTCCGCCATAAGACCAATGCAGCTATTCTGACTAGAAAGAAAAGGATGGCGCTTTTCTTCAAAAGTTCCCATTCGTTCGAAGGAACCTTGAAATCAAAACGAAGCGCATAGGCCAGAACTAGAGCGCAAAGAATGATAGCAATGTCAAAGCACAGAATCAACCAGCGAGGCGCAAAACGGGCACGAATGGTAAGTAAATCCATGGCGCTTCAAATATAGACATGTAGCTCGCGTGTGAAAGCGTGCCTGCAAGTGCTACTTTTGCCCCTTATGAACATTGCCATAAAAAAGGCAAGAAACAAAGAACGTGCTTTATGAAGAAGATTCAGTTACACGACATTCATGAAGGCCTAGGAGCTAAGATGTTGGAATTTGCAGGCTATCAAATGCCTATCCAATATAGAGGGGTGAAAGAAGAGCATCTGTGCGTGAGGAATGGCTTGGGGATCTTTGATGTATCACATATGGGGGAATTCGTCCTAAGTGGTGACGGGGCTTTAGAGCTCATTCAAAAAGTGACCACCAATGATGCTTCAATGCTGAGTGTAGGAAAAGTACAATACAGCTGTATGCCCAACGGAAAGGGAGGAATCGTAGATGATCTTTTGGTCTATCGCATGCGTGAGGAGGAGTATGTTTTAGTGGTAAATGCTTCTAATATCAAGAAGGATTGGGATTGGATTATTTCTCATGCACCTAAAAATGTGCAGATGAAAGATGTATCTGATAACATGTCCCTCTTTGCGGTTCAAGGGCCTAAAGCGGCACAAGTAATGCAACGCCTGACGGAAACGAAGATCAGCGACATGCCATATTATAGTTGCATGTACACTGCATTTGCTTCTTGTCCATTAGTTCTTCTATCTACAACAGGGTATACAGGTGCTGGTGGATATGAGATTTATGTACCAAACACTCATGCTGAAGCCGTATGGAATGCCATCATGAAAGAAGGTGAGAAAGAAGGTATACAACCTATTGGGTTGGCAGCCAGAGATACGTTGAGACTTGAAATGGGATTCTGCTTATATGGTAATGATATAGATGATACTATATCCCCGATAGAAGCAGGATTAGGCTGGATTACTAAGTTCACAAAGGATTTCATAGATGCAGATCTTTTCAAGAAACAGAAGGAAGAAGGTGTTGCCAAGAAATTAGTTGGTTTTGAAATATTGGATAGAGGAATTCCAAGACAGGGCTATGTTATTGTGGATTCAGAGGGAAACGAGATAGGAAAAGTAACTTCAGGGACTCAAAGTCCTGTGCTCGAAAAGGGGATAGGTATGGGATATGTGAAGACAGCATTCAGTAAAGCAGATACAGAGATAGCGATAATGATCCGCGATAAAGCTGTGAAAGCGAAAGTCGTAAGGCCACCATTCATTGAACAGAAGAAATGATTTTAGGTCCTAATAAGCCCTTCGTAGAGGTATGTGTCTCTCCTGATAAATACCACTTATACAGAGAGTATAATCGCATAGTAGTAGTAATAGATGTATTACGAGCTACATCGGCTATCTGTACTGCCTTTGATTATGGAGTAGAACGTATCATCCCTGTCTCAGCTATAGAGGATGCACTTGACTATAAATCTAAAGGTTATATAGTAGCTGCAGAGCGTAATGGAGAAGTAGTAGCGGGATTCGACCGAGGAAATTCGCCTTTCGGTTTCATGGATGAAGAATTGGCTGGTCAGACTGTAGTGCTTACCACTACGAATGGAACCAAGACCATCAACATAGCGAGAGACGCGGGCAGAATAGTAATCGGTTCGTTGCTGAATTTAGACGTCTTGTGTAAATGGCTTATTGAACAAGAAGAAAATGTGCTTTTACTCTGTTCAGGCTGGAAGGATAAGGAGAATCTGGAGGACACTATATGTGCAGGCGCCATAGCTGAACAGCTTCTGGATTCTATGAAATTTCAGTCTATAGAGGATAGTACCATTATGGCCAAGTACCTTTATTTATCGGCCAAGGAGAATTACCTGGGATTCCTCAAAGCCTCTTCTCATCGCAGAAGATTGCAGAAGCTGAACATGAATGCTGATATCAAGTATTGCTTGACCCCTAATCAAAGCGAGTCTATTGCTATCATGGAAGGAGATGCGCTGGTTAAACTAAAAGTTCCTCAAGCGAAAGTGAAAGTCAAGGGTTAAGCCATGCTATTTCCACTTTTCTATCAGCTGCATTCTCGGAATCTGAATAGGTATCACCTAGGAAATTGATGACTAATCTATCTGAAGGAATTCCTTTAGAACGTAAATAATTCTTCACGGCCAATGCCCGGCTGCGAGAGATAGTAGCATTCAATTCAGTATTCCCTGAAAGATCTGCAAAGCCTGTTATCATTACCTTTTGACTAGCATTGGTCATAAGTTGATAATAGATATCATTCAAGCTCAAGCGATCTTCAAGGCTGATTTCATTGCTGTTCTTTTCGAAGCGGATAACCTCGGCCACACCTCCACGTGCTGGTCTAATTACTCCCGAATTCAATCCATTCTGGTTTGCATCTCTGATGTCATCTATGGCCACTTGAAGATCTTTCAATTCAGTGCGAATGCTCAAGAACTCCTGTTGATAGGATTGACCTTCCTTCTTTATATCCACGAGTTCCCGTTGCATGAGCAACATCTGATCCCCGAAGAAGCGAATCAATTCATTATTGCTTTTCAGCAAAGCCATCAGTTCAGGGTCAATTCCGCGGGGGATTTCTGTCAAGGCAGCATCAGGCATAGGAATGAGCATAGCATCTTCTGCATAGATGTTCTCTATACGGTGATCCTCACCAGGTAGGAGCGTATTCCTTATAAAAGCTGAAGTGTCTATAGAAGCAAGTTGAATGTCAGGGTCGAGTGGGCCAGCGTTCTTGAATTCATGCACATGGACGAGGGCATAGTCATTCAGTTCATTTTCACTCAGCAGGGCAATATCATTGAGTTGGCTTTTCAAATAGTTAAATGCCATCTGCTGAGAATTAAAACGACTCATCCCATCTGTAGTGGATGCGCTGTCCCAATTCAGGAGTTCAATATTCTTAAGCTTGTTCTGAAGAGCAGCTGAAAATCCTCTGAATTCAGTATCTACCTTATAATCATAGAGCTTTATGTGAAAGGCCACGATGCCTTCCATATCGCGAAGTATCTGCTTACTGGTCTTTCTGATTTCTACATTCCCATCACTCATTTGAATGACTTGATCTAAGTAATAATCAATGTTCTTTTGAATGACACCGACCAGTTCTTCTTGATTCTTGGTTGAAATCGCCTCATAATGATGCACGACTACTGTGTGCTGTGAGGTGCTAACAAGATGATAATTCTCAGGGTCAGTTACCATCCTTTTTCCGCCAAAATCATTTACCACCGTGGTCTCCTGCCCCCAAAGGAGGAGCGGACCCAGTATCAATGATATGAGGATTGCCGATCTCAATGACGCTCAGATTGTCTTTCTTACAAGTTTAACCAAGCAAATCAAGGCCTGTTGTGCTTTCTACGAGATGTAGTTAACATAATTATCCATGTTATTGACAAGCTAAAAGGCTCAATGCTTAAGCTGATTGTATATTTGGAATAATCATTGCTCTTGAAACCACATGTCCATTCGCCTCACATCACTCTGCTTTTTCTTAATCCTACTTAATTCAGGATATGGACAACAGGATACATTGGCCAAATACGGACCTGGCTTCAGATTCAAGGATGGCATATATCTGGACGCAGGGAATTTCAGAGATAATTGTCCGGTATACGCGATGGATGAAGTCTATAACGATAAAGGTACCAAGCGCGGGGAGTTAGATCCCAAAGAAGACTTCTACGTTATGCCAGAAGATAGCTTGATAAAGCTTCCTTTCGACAGTATATGGGGCATCTGTGAGAATGGGCAGGTTTTCGTACAGCATAATACCGCCTTTGACCGGCTGATTGTTGTCGGTAAGTTATGTCACATCATACACCGTGAAGAGGTTATAGATTATAACAGCAACATAGGTATGGGAGTGAGTTCAGTTCCAGTGAGAAGAGAAGTGCAGGTGGAATACCTTATTGACTTAGATTCAGAAGAGAAAGTGACTTTTACACCTGAGAATCTATTGCATCATATGCAAGATGATCATGTGCTTTATAGGTCATTTGCTGGATTGAGTAAGAAAGACAGGCGAAAATCGTTGTATGAGTTCTTACACCGTTACAACAATGATAATCCTATCTACTTCTTGATTTCAGGCTGTCATATCAAGAAAGTGCCTCAGGAGTGAGGCTCACTCGTGATATTCGTAACATCCTAAATCGGGAGAGGCATCGCGCAAAGCTTCATCTAGATCTACTCCTAATACCAAGCTATTATCTCCACGGTCTCGGCAATAGGAATTTTCTATCAGATGGAAATCGTTATCGGTAGGTGAAACAAAACCAGGCCCTACAGCTACATTGCTGAACATATTCTGGAATATGAGAGGTGTAATATCCATTTCATCTACGCGCACAAGACAATGCGAGAAAGAGATATTTGACTGATCTTGAAACGTGTCGAACTCCACGAAGAATTCCTCAAATGTATTGCCATACATCACACAATTCCTAGCGCTGAAGCTTTCTATCTGTCGAGATTGGAGATTACCTAGTTCATCTTCATAGGCATTGCTCATATAGAACGAAGGGGTGGTGCGTGTCCCAAATACCCAGTAATTCCCGAAGGTGCAGTGCTGAAAATCGAATTCACCTCCGCCTGTAATACCGCAGGTGTATTGACCTGCATTGGCAAAGAGACAATTCTTCGCTTCCACTCTATAATTACGCACATATAAATTCAAGGCTGAACTCTGCGAAATCTTGCAATTATTCAAGATTAATTTATTCTCGCTGGTAGGTTTCAGTAAATCATTTTCGCTCAGCGTAAGGGGAGAGGCTTGAATGCCCAAGAGACTATTCTTTATAATGGCATGTGTGAAGACATTATCTGATCCAGCAAATCCCTCATTCACACGTATAAGATCCCATTGACCAGGAAGGTCATCGTACAAAGGTTCTAATCTATCATGCTGAAAAACCACTGGATTCTCTAAAGTTCCGTTGACCGTAATCTGTCCATGGTTCAATACCCATAGGCCTGAGCCATCATGAAAATGAACCTGAACCCCTGGATCTATAGTCAGGTGATCCAAGGAATCTATCATGAGATAACCGTAAATGACATAGGGTTTATCTGCTATCCAAGTTTCCGTAATGGGCGGAGCGCCATTAAAATAGTCTCCGTCTAGTGCTGTGAAATCAGGCAATCCATTGAGTTGATTTGTTGAATAATAGAAATGGGCATCTTGACCCCAAGCTACTAGTTTCACACGCTGTTCATTTCCATTGGTCAAGAAAACGAGTTCATCTTCTTCTATGAGCGGACTATTCGAGTTATTAGGGTCAATGGTTACTTCTACAAAGATGAAAAGGCTGTCATTTCCAAGGAGTTCCACATCACTGAAGGCAACACCAGGGACTCCATTTACATTGACTCTGAAACTACTCTGATCGCCTTGATCTAATATAATGCTAGCTACGCTGACGGCAGAGTTACTGGTATTATAGATTTTAAGAACCCTTGTTGCTGAACCTAAGGTGGTGAAGACAGTATCAAAGATTACAGTGTCTTTAGAAAAGCCCAAAGTGATAGAAGAATCACTGTTCAATTGCTCTTCCTTGCGGCAAGCAGAGAAAACAAGAAGCGTGCTTAGCACAAAGAGGAGGGACCAACGCGTCATGAGGGCAAAGATGGGATTTCTTAGCGCAAGAACGTCAGTGATAGAGAGATGTTGCCTTGGAAATAGATCAGAATGAATAGGTAAGACCTCCTAGAACCATAACCGATTGCACAGGATATCTATAGAAACGCTGGTAACGACCACCGCTCAAGTTGTTCAATTCTATAAAGGCGGAGATGCGTTTCGTGTAGCGATATTCAACTCCTATGCTTCCGTCCACAAAGGCTCTAAGTTGAATGGGTTCCACTTCAGAAAGGTCAGTTTCAGGACTTAGAACGCCAGTTCTCTGGGTTCCAGAAGCGAAACGTTTCCCTTGAGTGAATAATTGAAGCTTGACCACGAACCTATCATCCAAGTCATAACGAGCATCCAAGGTGATTTCTGCACTAGGAAGATTCCAAGGCCTGGCTTGACTTTTCGTCTTGTATTTCATCAGGTCAAGTCTGGCGATTACCGTCAGGCGCTTGTCATGCACATACGTCAGCTCTCCCATTATTCTGGTCTCGGTCATGTCTTCATAGACGACATTGAATCTATTCTCAGCGGAAAAGAAAACATCATTGACAAACAGAGGACGATCAGTGTAAGAAATGTAACTGAACTTCGCATTGAAGCCGATATTATCCATGATTGTGCCTCTTATGCCACCATATAGATTGTAATCAGTACTGGTGTTTTTCAGGGCCGTAAAATGAGTAATGAACGGATTTTCTGTTCTCAAACTGTTGTAAGAGTTACGCTCTAGTTGACCATTGACCCCTGCATATGGAGTGAATAAATCATCAAAGAGGCTGTAGCTCACATAGGCTTTTGGATAGATGTGGAAGGCCGATTCAGGCTCACCTGTCTCTATAGCAAACGCAAGTCCGACATCAGCTGTCAAGTCATTTTTCTTAGCATGAATAGTTGGTTCTATGCGTATGATTCCGCCCTTGGTAGTCACGTCTACAATTTCAGGAACAGTGAAACTGGTATCAGCGAAAAGAGTGTTGATCTGAGCAATTTTCAGGTTGTTCGCATCCACTTGGAAAAGCAGCCCAAATCGATAGTCTTCTATGGTCTTGGCCCCATCAGCGCTCAGTAAGAAGTTTCCTTCTCGGCTTTTGAACGCATCACTCATATTACGGTAGTCAATCCTCACTCGATGTTCGATTTTAGTAGAGTCGCTGTAATGGCTCATCACTTCAGCATGGCCAAGAATAGTATTGAAGGTCTGCTTGTATTTATCCTTCTTCAGCTTAGAATCTCCAAGTTCGAAACCATAGTAATGCACGGCATCACGGTCATATCCCAGCCCAGCTTCGACCGTGTGTTTTTCAATGTATTTTTTCGCATACCCGCCTAAATAGTTTTCAGAGAAAGCGCTTTCTGCAAGTTTAGGAACCCCACCTTGAGAAGAGAAGTGGTTGGCCATTATTCCGTAATCCCAATCTCTGTTTCTGACACTGTTATATCTGAAGTCAAGCAGGGGAGTGACATAGAGACCTATACCTGCCTTGGCATAACCACGATATAACTTAGTCAAGGGATCCTGGAGTTTCAAGTTTGCTGCCTTGATTTTCTTAGGAGAGTATGTGACATTCATCTGCCTAGGAATGATGGTATACTTGATGTTCAATGGCTTGGGAACGGAGTCTAAGGTAGCAGGCAGTTCATCTATTTTAAATGCATTCTCTACCGTCAATTTACGATCACCCACAGAGATAATCTCTTGATCATATTGTGCTTGAGCAGCCGATCCTATTAAGAGGAAGGGGAGGTACAAGGATATTTTTTTAAATGTGCTCTTCATGCTCAGTCTTCGAATAGGTTATCAGTGTCATTTCCAGTTCCCATATTTATCTCCACGTCTTCTTCTGGGCCTGGGGATTTTCCTTTTTCCAAGGCTATAATCTTCTCGTATTTACTCATGGCCTCTGCTTGAACACTTTCATCAGAGACGTTATCCATAATACTTTGAAGCGTTGCCTTTGCTTGGAAATAATCCTTCTTAGCCACGTAAACATCAGAGAGTAACATGAAGGCTTTTACCTTCCAAAACTCTTGAGACGGATAGTCATTGATGAGTTTAAAGATGCTCGCTTCGCTCTCGGTGTATTTCAGTTGATTATACTGGATTCTAGCGATATTAAACTTGGCTTCAGCGCCTAATTTCCCGCTTGATTCTTTGTCAATCCAGGTGAATTCAACTAAAGCTGCTGCTTCATTTCCTTGAGAAAGCAGAGTCTTGGCCTTGCAGAAATGTGCTTCTTTCAAAATAGCTTCAGGGGTCTTATCATCGATGATGACTACATCAGCGAAACGCCCTGCGTCTTCATAATGGCCTAGATTAAAATGACAACGCATTTGTCCAATGCGGGCTTCGAGGATGTTATTATCAAAAGTCGCTACTCGTTCCAGGTCTGTGTAATGCTCTAGAGCTTCATTATAGCTTCCGGCATCATAGGTAATGGTGGCGGCAGAGAAGAGTGAAGGTTCAGAAAAGTTATTGGTCGGTTGGGCTATTACGTATAGGTAATTGTTTAATGCTATCTCTTTATCTCCTCGCTTGTACAGGCATTCTCCCAAGTAATAACTTGCATTATTCCCGAAGATCCCCGGCTGAAATTTCTTCAAATATTCTGTGAAAGCAGTGATGGCACCTGGGCAATCATTGGCCGAATACAGATTCTCTGCGATACGATAATTAACCGAGTCTTGAGTAGCTATAGAACCTGTAGGAACGTTCACTTCATACCAAGTGTTGAACTCATCTACCCTTCCCAGTTCTACGTAAACGTCTTGTATACGCAGCTGTGCTTCATGCGAATCATTGTCGCTAGGATATTCTTCAACTACACGTTTGAAAGCTGCTATAGCTTCTTCATATTTCTTATTCCTATAATGAATCAATCCTGTAGTCAGTAATGATTTCTTCACATAAGGAGAACCTTGATGCTGAGTGATAATATCTTGGAACAGAGCAAAGGCCTCTGTGTTCCTATCCATCTTGAAATAGGTTTCTGCCAATTGATATTTAGCTGATACGTTATAGGACGAATTAGGAAAACGTTGGATGAGGTCTTTCAAGGTCTCCGTCTTGGCTTGATCATTGCCGGCAAAACCTTGAGCCCTAGATTTTTGGAATAACGCATAATCAGAGTCCAAGAGATTCATTTGGAATCCTTTAGTATAATCATTGATGGCTTGCTCATAGTTCTTAGAAACGAAAGCACAATCACCCATACGCAACCAAGCATCGTTCTCTTTTCGCTTGTCTACTTCACCCGTGGCGTTCATGAATAATTTGAAGGAAACAAGAGCATTAGGATAATCCTTCTTCATGAAATAGGCGTAGCCCGTGTTGTAATAAGCTACTTTAAAGAATCCACTATTAAAGCTACCGGGCTTAGTTTGGAATGCGTTGTAGGCACTGATGGCAGCATTGTAATCCTCTTCTTGATAGGCGATTTCCGCCTTCCAGTATTCAGATTTAGCGCTCAAGAGAGGTGCGATTTTGTACTTGTCCACTTTCAGGAACATAGTTTTCGCTTCAGCATATCTTCGGTTAAGGTAGAGTTCCACGCCACGGTTGTATGCACATAATTGATAGGCTGTCTGCGCTTTGGGGTCTAGATTCTCCATCTTATCTAATGCGATAAGCGCAGCTTCATAATTCTTGGTGGTCATATATACATCAAGAAGGAAGGAATATGCTTCATCTCTGCGAGGAGAAGTGGGATAATCATTGAGATAAGCCTCAAAAGCTCTGATGGCCTCATTGAACGGATTGGCTGAAAGTTCATAGGCCAATTTCGCATAACTGAAGAGTGCATCTTCTTTAACTGCTGTATCAAAATCGAGCTGTGATGATTCTTTGAAGGCATTACGGGCATACTTCTTATTGTCGAGCTTCATGTAGCAATCGCCCATGTGGTAGGAAGCTAGTTGACCCATTTTGTCCTTTTCATTGGTCACGAGATTGAATTCTTCAATGGCTTCATTATAGTTCTCTGACTTGTAATGCGCGAAACCTAATTGGTAATAATCATCGCGATTTTTCTGAGCGGGTCCGGCATTGTATTTGGCGAGGTAAGGAACTGCTTCTTCGTATTTCTTCAGATTATAAAAGGACTCACCTATAATCCTAGCCACTTCGAATTCTTTCTTGATCTCAGCAGAGTCCAAGAGAGCAGGGCCGTAGTCTATGACCTCTTGATATCGCTCTTGCAAGAAATAGATTTGCATAATATAATAGGGAACTATAGCTGCGAAACGTTCATCGTCTTTGATTCGCTCAAAGCCCTTTAAAGCTGTCTCTAAATTTCCTTCTTCGTAGGATAAATGAGAGAAGTAATAGTTAGCGGGAACATAATATCTGTTCTCTATTTCGGTCAAATAGGCGAAGGACCTCTTGGCTTCGCTGAATCTATCTTGCTTGAAAAATGAATAACCTTCCTTAAATCTTTTCTCAGTCAATTCGTCCAAGCTCAGATTACGTTCAGGCACTTTCTCAAACCACTCTAAGGCATCCTTATAGCGCTTACGAGTATAGTAATACTCAGCTAATTTGAAATAGGCAATACGTACCCACTGACTTTCAGGATGATCATGTACGAATTGGATAAGGCGCTCACGCGTATCCTTATGAAAAAGCTCCATGGTGCATAGGGCCGCGAAGTATTCCGCATTCACAGAAAGCTCGCTATTCGGGTCAGCCATGTCGGTTTTCAGCGTCTCAAATTCACGCAGCGCGGCACTGAATTTCTCTTTATCATAGAGATCCATGGCGACAGCAAAGCGTGCCTTAGGGTCATGATGATTCGCTGTTTGCTGAGCAATGCTAGGGAGCTGGCAAAGCAAGATCGCACTTAGGAAGGTCAAGCGTCTGAGCATGGATGGATTCTGCGGTTTCAATTGGTGTTCTTAGCTTTTTCTAAAGTATCTCACATGGAGCAGTATCAGTAAAACCGAGGGATTAATTATCAACGTGCATCGGCTTGAGCTATTGCGCGGCTCATACGTCTTCTGCGCCTTTTTGTTAGTAGAACTTAGTTCTTGAGAACTTTAAATTCTACTCTACGGTTCTGCTTTCTTCCTGCATCGCTTGAATTATCAGCAACTGGAAATGTGCTTCCATAGCCCTTGAAGCTCAATCGTTCTTTATCCACATCTTTATGGATGAGATAGGCCACGACAGCCTGAGCGCGTTCCTCGGATAAGTTCTGGTTATAAGCACTACTTCCTTGGTCGTCAGTGTGGCTGCTAAGCTCTATGTGCATCATAGGATAGTCGGTCATAAGACACCCTAGACGATTCAATTCCTTTTGGCTTTCAGGCAACAATTCAGACTTATCAAAATCAAAGAAGATATTCCTTAATTCAACGGTAGTACCTACTTCGTACTTCACTTCAGGAAGAGCAATTTCTTCTGTATTTCCTCTCTCTTGTACAAGCTCTATCAACCTCTTAGCTGGTTCAGAGTGTGCAGGCTTTGGGCTTTCTTTTTCTCCCGGACGAGCGCGTCTCAGCATAACCTCGTCTATATAGTAGTAAGCACCATCCTTTCCTTGGTCAAGGCGTTCCATTCGGGTTTCTTCATCACGGTAGAAATTTCCTATGATCAGTACTTTCTCTCCACCATGCGCTTTGAAGACACCATCTACTTGTTTCCAGCCGAGGATGCTTTGCTTGATAATCTTATCGCTGTTTATCGTAGGCGTCATATAGATGGGGAATCGATCACGAGTCTGGATCTTCTCATTCAGCACTAATGCCCCTATGTTATTGCATGCCTTAGATGCTCTGCTTGAAAGATTGGCATAGAAAGAAACATAATAGAGGCTATCAGCCTTCAAAGGTTCCTTGAATTCCACTTGGATATACTCATGCCAATAGGACTCAGTTCCACCTGTGCCATAGATCTTAATCCCTATCATGTTGTCTCCGTCCTTGGTTCTTTGCTTACCATCACTGTGCTTGTTCGGGTTAGACCAGCACGTGCTGTTTACTTTATAGCTTAATAGGTCAGGAGTAGTTTGGGTAGCGCTAGTCCAATGCACCATCCATTGATCGAACTTTCCTATGCCTTGATTCCAACCGCAGGGAAGATCCTTGTATTCCTCGAAGGAAGGGTCAGGGATAAAATTGAACTCCTCAGGATTAGAAAAACCAGGAATATTAATCTGCGCCTGAATGCCCAGAAAGGAAAGAAGTATGACAAGGGTAGAGGCTGTGCGCATGATAGGTATGTTATGAGCAAAACTAGGCAGGAAGCGCGCCAGCATTGAAGCTTTGCAAATGGCTTGTGAACATCGAAGTATGAATAGCGAAGCGTACTTTTGGACAGCAAGATGAAAGAAAGAATACACATTGATCCCGCTGAGGTGGTGACATGTCAAGACCGCATACAGGACTTTGTGCACCGCACACCAGTATTGACTTCTACTTTACTCAATGATTACAGTGGAGCTGAGCTGTATTTCAAATGTGAGAACTTCCAAAAGATGGGCGCTTTCAAAATAAGAGGAGCTACTAATGCGGTTTTACAGCTCAATGCAGCACAAAAGCACAAAGGAGTCTTAACCCATTCCTCAGGAAATTTCGCTCAGGCATTGGCTTTAGCTGCAAGAGATCAAGGAATCAAAGCCTATATAGTCATGCCTGAGAATGCACCACAGGTAAAGGTGAATGCTGTGCGAGATTATGGAGCGGAGATCATCATGTGTCACTCAGACCCAAGCTCAAGAGAGAGCATGGCCGAAGAAGTCCGAGTAAGAACTGGGGCTACATTTATCCATCCCTCTGATAACAAGGACGTGATCATAGGTCAGGGAACTGCGGCATTGGAATTATTCCAAGATTATCAGGATCTTGATTTCTTGGTTGTTCCAGTAGGAGGAGGGGGACTGATAGGAGGCAGCATCTTGGCGGCACAAGCCATAGCGCCCATGTGTAAGGTTATAGGCGCTGAGCCTTTTGAGGCAGATGATGCATTCCGTTCCTTGGCTTCAGGAAAGATAGAACTGAACCTCAGCACGAATACCATCGCTGACGGATTGAGAACCTACCTCGGGGAGCATAATTTCCCCATCATTCTTGCTGGGGTAGAACGCATTGTGCGCCTGAAGGAGGGGGAGATAGTGAGTGCTATGCGGCTTATATGGGAACGCATGAAAATCATTGTAGAACCCTCCTCGGCTATCTGCTTGGCAGCGGTTCTGTCAGAGAAGGAGCAGTTTGCTGGTAAACGGGTAGGAATCCTTCTTTCTGGAGGAAATGTTGATCTGGCCAAATTGCCTTTTTAGCTATCTAGTGAATGCAGCTGATTATATATTGAACACCAATTATTTTAAATCATGAGAAATCTGTTTTTACTGGTAGGAATACTCTTAACGCAACTTGGCACTGCCCAGCTCACCATCATTGTGGATCAGATTCCCGCAAATACGCCCGCAGGAGCTGAAGTCTTCATAGCTGGGAATTTCCAGAATTGGAATCCAGGAGATCAAGCTTATAAGCTTATTGAGAATGGTAATGGAGACCTGGAGATCACTTTCACGCCTAGTATGCAGAACATGCAGTTCAAATTCACCCGTGGATCTTGGGCCACAGTAGAGGGAAATGAGAACGGAGGCTTTCTGCCTGACAGAACCTATACATACAGTGGGGGCCAACAGACGTTGACCTTACAGATCCTCTCTTGGGAAGACACAGGCGGAAGTAACTCCACAGCAGCTGATAATGTGAGCATTGTCGACACAGAATTCTACATGCCTCAGCTTGACCGATTTAGAAAAGTATGGATCTATCTACCTCCTGATTATAATGATAATACGGACAATTATCCTGTGCTGTATATGCATGACGGGCAGAATGTCTTCGATGCCTCCACGAGTTTCTCTGGAGAATGGGAAGTAGATGAAACCTTGAATACATTGCATGCTGCGGGAGATCCAGGAATCATAGTCGTGGCGGTGGATAACGGAGGCACGCATCGCATAGATGAATATTCCCCTTGGGTTCATCCTACCTATGGAGGAGGAGAAGGAGAAGCCTACATGGAATTCATGAGCACCACACTAAAGCCCTTTATTGATGTGACTTATAGAACTTTGACTGATAGAGCGAATACTGCTATAATGGGAAGTTCACTAGGTGGACTCATCTCACATTATGCAGCAGTAGAATTTCAGAATGTGTATGGCAAGATTGGAATCTTCTCTCCTTCGTATTGGTTCGCAAATGAGGCGTATACCATCGTAAGTAATTCTACTCCTCTTCCTAATACCCGCATCTTCATGCTGGCAGGAGAGTTAGAAGGAGCTGATGTGGTAACTGACTGTGAAAACATGATGAGCACATTCGATGCTGCTGGGTATGATAGTGATAACATCATGCTACAAGTAGATGCTGATGGGCAGCACAGTGAGTGGTATTGGAGAAGGGAATTTGGGGATGCGTACCTCTGGCTTTTTGACCAGTCAAATGCTATCCCTGATTTATCAGGAATGGAGATTATTCAATTGTTTCCTAATCCAGTAGGAGATTCAGTGAGTATTTCAGCGCTTACAGGAATATCAAAGGCTGATCTCATTTTGGAATTAACAGATCTCACAGGAAGACGTTTAATCATTGGAAAGAAAGGACAGACAAGCTTGGATACATCAAGGCTCCCGAAAGGAAATTACATTCTACGTGCAATCATGGGTTCTGTGGATCAGCGCGTGTGGCAGATTAGCAAGCAGTAATGGAAGAAATGTTAGTAGGAATAGAGTATGGTTCAACACTGAAGTTTGAGAAAAATAGTGTTGCATAGGTATTCGAAGGAATCGCAATAATTGGAATAATTCTTTTATCCTTTTTTTGTTACTCTTCGGTTTCTTTTCCGCTCTTAAATTCTGATGAAGCAGTAACTATTTTAATGCTGCATGATTTTCGATTTCCACAAGACTTATATTTCTGGGGACAAGACCGTGTGGGCTCCATTATTCCTGTTCTAGGGCAGATTCCGCACAAATCAGTAGGAATATCAGCAATTTGGTCTGAAACCATTGTTCACAGTTTTATTTTGATCCTGGGGTATTTAGCATTCGCTACGTTCTTGAAAACGCGTTTTTCAAGACTTGCATTCGCCATAGTTTGGTTTCTCCCTATATCACCATTTCTTGGCCTTGTTAGGTATTCTTTTGGGCTTCAGTATAGCCTCATGGCAATAGGCATTTTTGCCATCAGTAGATATTTGAATCTACATATGCCTGATAAGAAAATGCAAAGCTTGGCATGGATGAGTATAGCTTGGCTAGCTTTTACTTCTGCTATTTGGATCACTGATTCTGCAGTAGTCACAGTGGGAGTGGTGCTCGTATTTGCATTCTATTCTATGAGCAAGAGAGGGATTGGAATCAGTGTATTTGAATACAGTTCATTCATAGTAGGATCTACCTTAAGTGCATACATCATTTATCTTATGAAGTCTCATGCAGTGGTCTCTTCAGGATATATCTACAATACAGTCCTATTCAATTCCCCAGCGGAATTCTGGAGTTCCGTAATCATGTTAGTTCACTACCTAGGTGAGGTAATCACCTTCTCATATCATGAGTTTTTCATATCTACCTACGCCTGTCTGCTGCTGCTTGAGCTGCTTATTTCTGGTTTTTAAACGACTAGTTAGTAATGAGAAGGCTGAACTGGATGTAGCGAAGCTTTTCATCGCTGATGGGATACTATCCTTGTTCTTGATTTTGATATCAAATTGGGCATTTTTAAATGAACTTGCGCAACGTTATTTTGTAGGAGTGTATATCAGTTTCTGGCTGGCTTTCCTTATTTGGCTGGATTCTAGGATGGTTAATCAGTACACAAGATTGGTTAAGAGCATAGTCAGTCTAGCACTTACAGTGGGAATTGTCAGCATAATATATGGATTTGCGTATGTCTATCCCAAAAGCTTGACGTCAAAGCTTAGTATAGTTAGTGAGTTAAATGAACTGGGAGAAATTGGAATCATAGCAGAGTATTGGAACGCCTATTCTAGCAGCGTTGCAAATCCAGAACAAATAATTGCCATTCCGCATGAATATGCGGAACAAAAGAACCCAGATAGGGTCAATTTGGCCTTTGCACAACCTAGACTATTTCTAATCAGAGACATGTGGCTAGATACTTTTCCTGAACGTATAGTTCAGTTTGGAAGACATTTAATCAGGTCAGGTGATGAGTTCCGCATAGGAGGTTCATGGCTTTGTGAGTATAAGATTACTCCATTTGATATGATGTTCAAAGCAACTGACATGCTCTTTCTGAAAGATTCAGAACATATTTTAACAAGTGAAGCAGGTGGTCTTAGCATTGTGGATAATACAGAGCTCCATAATATTTTCGTGGTATACGGGCCGAAGATAAGCGTGCCAGAAGGTGATTTTTCAGTTGAATTCAAAATGAGGCTAGAATCTAGCACAACGGGTCTTTCTTTTGCAAGACTGGAAGTATCAGCTGAGCATGGTGAAGTTATTCTGGCTGAGAAAAATATTGGAGAAAGTGATTTTATTCACTCGAATACGGAACAGCTAATTGTCCTTACATTCAATACTCAGGAGCCGCGAGAAGGAGTTGAATTCAGAGTTTATTTTGAAGGAGGTGCTTCGTTCATTTTGGAATCTGTTCATATCCAACAAGTCAAGAGCAATACCTGTACTTGGATTCATACCGTTCAAGGTTGGCATCTCAGTAGAATGTAAAGTAAATCTAGGTTCTGATGCTACTGGTTCATCGCCCAGTGTTAGGAGGTATCCTTGG
>ERZ888423.453-NODE-453-length-41535-cov-15.700988_pt1 | contig 41535 bp, 42 predicted proteins | sample MGYA00520523_ERZ888423 | MGnify/ENA primary metagenome ERZ888423 (study PRJEB32303, sample SAMEA104408611) | aquatic metagenome | biome: Brackish water; feature: Pelagic; material: water | place: Baltic Sea | collected 2014-06-08T10:24:00 | depth 30,27 m ... | reverse complement strand
TCATGGTTCTGTGATAGCGTTCAATTTTTCCTTGTGTTTGTGGATGATTGGGTCTTCCGTGAATTTGATCCATTTGATAATTATCTTTTAAATAGGATTTTAATTCATTTGCAAGGTAACACGAGCCATTGTCAGACAAGAGTTTTGGTTTTTGTTTAGTGATCAATTTCGCTTTTTTAATGGCTATATCCACAGTTCTTTTTACATCATCTGCTTTCATATTTGAGCAAAGTTCCCAATGCACAATATATCTGCTGTAATCGTCTAAAACTGTACTCAAGTAATACCAACCCCACCCCAGGATTTTAAAGTAGGTAAAATCGGTTTGCCACATTTGATGCACAAACCCTGTTTTGTTGGTAAATTCATCACCTGCACTGAGGAAAATATGAGCTGGAGCAGTTATTAATCCCCTTGCTTTCAAAATTCGATATACACTTGATTCTGATAGGAATATTTGTTGTTCATCGGTTATTTTATAAGCTAATTCACGTGAAGATAAATCGGGATAATCTAAAGCTAATTTTACCACCAAATTCTTCTGCTCTTGAGGAATGCTGTTCCATTGCCTGTTTGATGCTCTCTTGGTCGGAATTAAGCCTTCAACTCCATTCTTGCTATAAGCATGATACCAATTGTAAAAGGTACTTTTGTTGATTCCAATCTCTCGAAGTGTACGATTGATACCAATTTCTGAACGAGTAACCATGTGAATGATTTCTTGTTTTTCGGATACTGTAAGTCGCATGTATTTATTGAATTTATCAGTTAATCCAGCATGTCCAAGCTTTTTTTTACAATATCGTAGCGTAAAACTAAATCAGCAATCATGACCTTTAAACGCTGATTTTCTTTCTTAAGTTCTACTACTTCGTCACTGGTTGCTTCTCTAACAGTATCTCCTGACAATCGTTTCTTTCCAGCTTCTAAAAACTCTTTGTTCCATTTATAGAACTGAGATTCATGAATGGAATACTTTCTACAAAGTTCTGCAACTGACATTTCTGCTCGTAAAGCCTCCATGACAATCTGAATTTTCTGTTCTGAGCTAAAGATTCTGCGTGTATTTCTACGAATCTCTTTAATAAAATTTTCTGAGGTTTGTTTCTTGGGTGTTTTCATAAGATTTCAAATTTAATGATTTTGAAAACACTCTCTTAATTTTTGTCTAAATTAGTACACTTTTTGCTGACGATTTACAAATTTTATAAACTATATTCACTTACAGAATTATTTCTTATACCCAATCAAAGTCCTCAAATAAGATTTTAGAGTTATTTTTGTGGCTCAAAAATTAATTCATTTTAAAACTTTTAAAATAACTCCTCAAAAAAACATGAAAAATACTAAAGAATTGATTGACCTTTTGGATTTAGATGATTTAGAAAACAATATTTTTAGTGGAAAAAGTGTCACTATTGGAAGTGACATTGTTTTTGGTGGACAAGTGTTGGCACAAGCTATAAATGCTGGGTATAGAACCATTCCAAAAGATCGATTTTTGCATTCGTTGCACGGATATTTTTTAGAAGCTGGTGATTTAACTTCGGATATTCACTATCATGTTACAGAAATTAGAAATGGAGGCAGTTTTTCAACCAGAAGAGTTACGGCTTTTCAGCAAGACAAAACTATATTTATTATGGCTGCTTCTTTTCATAAAAAAGAGGAAGGATTTGAACATCAAGCTATCATGAATACTGATATAAAACTACCCGAAGATTTAATGAGTTGGGATGAAATGGCAATACAATTTGGAGATTTTTTACCAAAATCAACCAAATTATTTTTGAGTATTGATCGTCCAATAGATTTTAAACCTGCTCACGTTCAAAATCCTTTAGATCCTAAAAATTTACCTCCAAAAGAGGAAGTTTGGTTCAAACTAAAAGGTGAAATTCCTAGCATGAGTATTCAGAAAAAACATCAAATTTTAACCTATATTTCTGATTATAATGTATTGAATGCCGCTTTTAATCCAAACGCAAAAAAATACCATTTTGGCAATACACAAACTGCCAGTCTAGACCATTCTATGTGGTTTTTTAGAGATTTTGATTTTGATGATTGGATGCTTTTTTCAGCAGAATCTCCCAATGTTTTTGGTGCTAGAGGATTTGTGAGAGGCACTATTTTTACCAGAGATGGAAAACTCATTGCGTCTTTTGCACAAGAAGGTTTGATGCGACCGAAGAAATAAAAAAGAATCTAAGGGAAAATGAATTGGATTATACTCATCATTGCCGGACTTTTGAAGTAGCATTTGCCTTTTGTTTGGGAAAAGCTATAAAAAGTTTGGGTGTAGAAACCGTTTATTGTTATGTAGGGTTTTTGATTTATTTAGGAATTAGCATGATGCTACTTGTGAAAGCAACTCAAAGTATACCAATTGGAACGGGCTATGCAGTTTGGACTGGAATTGGCGCATTTGGCAGCGTTTTGATTGGAATTTTTATTTTTAAAGAACCTGTTACTTTTTAGCGATTGTTTTTTATCACTACTTTGATTGCTTCTATTATTGGATTGAAAGTGGTTTTGTAAAATTATTTAGATATACTTATTTCATATACCAAATAGATATATCTTTGTGATAAACAATTACTATTATGAAAGTTATATCATTAAAAATTGAGGATTCAATCTTCGGCGAAACTGAAAAAATTCTTTCTCGAATGAAAAAACCGCGCAATCGTTATATCAACGAGGCTATTGAGTTTTACAATAAAGTTCAACAAAAACAACTTATTGAAGAAAAATTAAAAAAAGAGTCTGCAATTGTAAGCAAAGATTCAATGAATACGCTCCAAGAATTTGAAAAAATTGACTATGCAGATGAAACAATATGAAATTTGGATTGCTGATTTGAACCCTCAAATTGGAACTGAACCAGGAAAAAATAGACCCGTTTTAACGATTCAAACAAACTTGTTGAACAGCATTTCGCATCCATCAACAATCATTTGTCCTATAACAACCAATGTTAAGAAAAATACCGAAATATTAAGAGTGCATTTGAAAAAAGGAACAGCCAATCTATCTCAAGATTGTGATATTATGATTGACCAAATAAGAGCCATTGATAATATAAGATTGACGAAAAAAATTGGTACACTACCTCCGGAAATCATTGAAAAGGTAAAAGAAAATATTCAAATTGTTCTTGATTTAGAATAGTTTTTTTCTTTTTCTGATTATTCGTGTTTCATACAGAAATTTTAACGATCTATCATGTTAGACCTCACAGGTTTTAAAAACCTGTGAGGTCTTTAAAAAAAATTTATATTTGAAATCTACCTAAAAACTGCCTCTAAAACATCCAGTGATTTTGGATTTCTAAAACTATCTACATGCAATTTATAATAGGTAATCAGCGTTTGCAAAACCATTTGTCTTTCTGATTTCGTGAATGTGAGACTTTCTAAATTTTCGAAATTCGTTTCCAATAATTTTTTAAACTGAACACATTCATTTCCTGAAATCACATTTTTATCATAGCTAGGATCTGTAAAAAATCCATCTAATAAGTGAAATCCTTGTTTTTCCCTATCTGATGTGTCCGGATAAAATCCTAAAAAGCTGGTCAAATTCAGTAAAAAAACCAAATGAAAATTGGCTATTTTTTCATGAGAATCCAGCCAAGTAAAAGAAGTTTCTAAAAATTCGTATAAAGCGTCATTTGCCTCTTCTTCCTGAATCACATTAGACACCACTTCTGATAAAAAAAAAGTAATAGATTGCTTTACAACATCTTGATACATAAATTGATATGAATTGTAAACTTGAATTTCTTTGATGGTATGCAAAGTGCCTTTGGTATTGTGATTGGCAATTATTTTCAATTGTGTTAAGGGTTGAAAATACGCCACTTTCAATCCGCCTTTTTTGGGTTTTAAAACACCCCTTACTAGGTATGATTTCAATCCTTCTTGTTGCGTAAAACACTTTACAATTAGGCTGGTATCACCAAATTTTAGTGAACTCAGAACAATCGCATTTGTAGAAATTATAGGCATTAATTTACAATCGCAATTTTAGTAACTGCTGTTTGAGAACCATCATCAGCAGACAATAAAACCACATAAACCCCAGAAGCAACTCTATTTCCTGCTAAGTTTTTTTTGTTCCAAACTACTTTTCCTCCCTGTACTTCTTGCTCTTCAACGACATTGGTTTCATATACCAAATTGCCAGCAACATCCAAAATTTTTACATTGGTTCCTCTAGGTAAACTTGTGCCATTTCTACCGGAAATGGTAACCGTTTCGTGGTTTTTTAAAGCTGGATTTGGATAGGCATACACTTCTCCTAATTCTTCCCCAAAAGGCGCTACTTTACTATTATAAGCAACAATACCTCTATCTGTGGCAAAAAATACTTTTCCAGAACTATCATCTACTCTGATTTTTAAAATTCTATTGGAAGGTAAAGGGGAATTTTGAGTGCTAAAATTCGCCAACGTTCTTTGTCCAGAAGGATTTGTATATAAAACACCTCCACTATCAGTGCCAAACCATTTGTTATCTGCGCCATCAATTTCAATAGAATTTACTCTTTGATCACCTAACAAACGCTCTCCTACATTATTTTCTTCAATAATAACTGGTTGCGCATTTAAAACCGTTGATTCAAAAACAGAAGAAGTTCCTCTAAAAACCACCAAACCATTTCTAGTTCCAATCCAAATTCTGCTGCTATTATCAGCAGCAACTGTCAAAACATCTGTGTCTGGTAAATTCCCTTGATTTGGTGTTGCAATGAGTCTTGCTTTTCGATTGCCGTTTTCATTAAAAACATACAAGCCATTTCTTCTTGTCCCCATCCAAACGTTATTGCTACGATCCACCACAATTTCTGATAATCCCAGGGCATCAACCGTTTTTAATGAACTTATATCAAAACTACTCCAAACACCAGTAGTAGATAATTTTTTAACTTTCTGACTGTTGCTGATACTGTTTACCCATAAATTTCCTTGGCGATCAAAGGCAGTCCCACTAATTCTTATAGTCACTCTTGAAGGATCATTGGGCACAATATCTTCCAAAGTACTATTCAAATGATTGTAAAATATTTTTATTTCGTCATTTTCAACCACCAATAAACCACCTGTTGAAACGGAATTCACTTCTCTGGCATCACCAAAAGAGCTTATAAAAACTCTATTCTCAGCATTTGGATCTATGGAAACATAATTCAAATCAATGAAAGGCAAACTCGGATTGAAAGGGGTGTTTATCCAGTTTTCTCCATTGAAATGACTAAATCCTCTTCGTCTTTGAATGGGTGTATAGGTGCCATCATACCCTCCAAAAACAACCCAAAGATGGTTGTTTTCAGCATCAATTGAAAAAACTTCATTTGACAAAGGCCCTTCAGGATGAATTTCTTGGTAATTTGTTGGTTGACCAAGTGTGGTTTTTAAAATACCAAATTCTTGAGTAGCCAAATAAATAATATTGTTTTCAAAAAAAGCATTGGAAAGTGTAAAATCAAAATCAGATGTAATGCCAAAATTAGTCACTTCATTCAATGATAAATTTAAAATGCTAGCATTTTTTTGCAACGAAATTGCCAGATGGGAATTGGAGGATTTTAATCCTAAAATCGGCTGAGAATAAACCCTGATTTCATTCAAATTTGAACCATTCAACTGCAATAATTTTGAATTTTCAGTGACATAAAGTTGATTATTGAATTGCAAAATATGTGTAAAATTTCGTCCAGGAAATTGTTGTTGCCAATTGTTAAAATCAATTAATAAATTATTTGTAATATCAGACGTAAATATTCCCTGAGCTGTAACTGCATAAATCGTATTATTAAGAATGGTGGTTTCGTTAATTCGCAATGAAGAAGAATTATTTCCAATAAAAAATGTGTCTCCAAATTCTAGTTTTTCAATGTCATATTCTACAATTGCAAATGGAGTTGATACATAAAGAGTATTCCCAAAACCCGAAATATGATTCACTCTTTTTTCTCCTGATTGGTTAAAATTCGCTAAATCTGATGATATTGTTATGGAATTATCTTCATCAATTACTTCAATCAAGCCATTTTCGTAGCCAATTACAACTCTTTTAAAAGCTTCACTGTAATAAATTGCAGAAGTAACTTCGCCTGACAATCCTTGAATTGATGAGATTTTTTTTGTTTCGGAAGTAGTTTCATCAAACGTAAAAACAGCATTGTCAACCAATGCAAAAATTTGATTATTGACTTTTATAAAGTCTTTTACATTATTATATGAGTAGAAATCCTCCCAAGAATCACTGGAATCTACTTGAGAAAATACACTTGTTGAAAACAAAAAAAGTGATAAAATAAGGATGTTTTTCATAAGATTATTCAGAAAATCAAAGATATTTAAATATTATAAAATAACGATAAAAACGGGTATATTCGTGTAACAATCAAAAAGAATTTATGAGTTTAGAAATAGAACGCAAATTTTTAGTAAAAAATGATGCTTTTAAAAAAGTGTCATTCCAACAAAAAATCATAAAACAAGGATATTTAAATTCGGATAAAAACAGGACTGTTCGCATTCGGATTTCTGATCATCAAGGATTTATCACAGTAAAAGGAGTGTCTAACGCTTCTGGAGCTACCCGTTTTGAATGGGAAAAAGAAATTGATGTAACGGAAGCAACTGAAATGCTTTCACTTTGCGAAACAACAATTATTGACAAAAACCGGTTTATGGTAGAAAGTGGTAAGCATATTTTTGAAATTGATGAGTTTTATGGTGACAATCAGGGATTAATTATCGCTGAAATTGAGCTAAATTCAGAAAACGAAACGTTTGAAAAGCCCACTTGGTTGGGAGCAGAAGTGACAGGAAATGCCAAATATTACAATTCTTATTTGAGTAAATTTCCTTTTTCTACTTGGAGATAATCCTCTCCTTTTTACAAATTATAAATTGCTAAAAAATGGCTAAAACTTCCCAACAATACAAAAACATGAAAAATGGCATGATTGTAGGGAATCTTTTTGATGGAATACAAAATAGCTCCCACTGAATAAAAAATACCTCCAGCAACCAAATACTGAAAATTTTGTGGGCTTAATTGTTGCATCAAAGGTTGTATAAAAATCATCACTTGCCATCCCATTAACAGATATATGGCTGTAGAAATTTTGTCAAATCTTCCTGTAAAAAAGAGTTTTAAAATTACGCCAACCACCGCAAAAATCCACACAAAAACAAACATATACCATCCTAACTTGGAATCCAAACCAACCAAACAAAAAGGGGAATAACTGCCTGCAATTAACATATAAATAGCTGCGTGATCAAAAATATTAAGTCTTCGTCTTCGTATAGGATTTTTTGCAGCATGATAAAACGTAGAAGCCGAGAATAAAATCAGTAAACTAATTCCGTAAATCACAAAACTAATGGGTTTCCAAAAACCTGAAAATTCTTGAGATTTGAATGCCAAAAATGGAAATGCAATAACACTCAAGAACAATCCAAAACCATGAGAGAGGATGTTAAAATTTTCTTCCTTTTTAGGATAATGGGGATTTAAATTCTCTTTCATTATTGGGTCTATTTGTATCTTTCATGTATTTTTTATCATTTACTAAATCATTGTAAACCAAATCATAAGTCCGCTTTTTTAAAGATTCTAAATCCTCCATTTTTAGCCCACCAGTTTCAATAAATTGATGTTGATGAATTCTAAAAACACCTGGATAACCTTTAAAAAAATCCCAAGAAAACAACCTCTTTCCATCAAAATATACTTGAGGAACAATAGGCATTTGATGTTCAATTGCCAAACTGAAAGCGCCGTTTTTAAAAGGAGCCAAAACCACATTTTCAGTTGGCACTAAACCTTCAGGAAAGATACCCAAACTTACACCGTTTTGCAATCTCTTTTTTGCTGTTTCATAAACTTTCTTTCTACTTTCATCACAACTTCTATCAACCATAATCACCACTCTTTTATAGAAAAAACCGAAAATAGGGATTTTCACAAACTCTTGTTTACCTATAAATATAATTGGATTTTTGCTTAAAATGATCATCACAAAAGGATCCATTAGAGAGGTATGATTTGGGCAAAACATATAACTTTTGTCCTTTTCTATTTTTTGATCAGCTGTAATTTTTAGTCTGAAACCCATTCCATAAAACAAAATTTTAGCCCAAATGCGAACCATTTTCCAAAAAGTTGAATAATATTTTTCATTTGATGTTAAAATCAATAAAAACGGAATCATTAAAAGAACGGTTGTTACAATTAAAATGTAGAACCACGTTCTCCAAATTAACAAAAAAGGAATTTTAAGAAATTTCATGAGTTCAAAAATACTAATATTCTCTCGTTTGATAGATTTTTTGAAACAAAACCTTATTTTTGTGTGCACATTTTTTTTAGTAGTGCAAAATCACCCAAAAAAAATAAAAAAGGATAGATGTCAAAAATTTTAACAGGAGTACAAAGTACAGGAACACCCCATTTAGGAAACTTATTAGGCGCTATTTTACCTGCAATAAAAATGTCAAATGACCCAAAAAACGAGTCATTTTTATTTATTGCGGACATGCATTCGTTGACACAAATCAAAGACGGAAATCAACTACGAGAAAATACATATAGCACGGCTGCAACATGGTTGGCTTGTGGTTTAGACATTAATAAAACTGTTTTTTATAGACAAAGTGATATTCCACAAGTGACTGAACTTTCTTGGTATTTGAGCTGTTTTTTTCCATATCAACGCTTAACGTTGGCACACAGTTTTAAGGATAAAGCTGATAGATTGGCTGATGTAAATGCAGGATTATTTTCATATCCAATGCTGATGGCTGCAGATATTTTGTTGTATGATGCTGAAGTTGTCCCTGTTGGAAAAGATCAGCTGCAACATTTAGAAATGACAAGAGATGTGGCAAGTAGATTTAATAATTTAGTTGGAGAAATCTTAATAATTCCTGAAGCTAAAATTCATGATGACACGAAATTGATTCCAGGAATTGATGGTGAAAAAATGAGTAAATCAAGAGAAAATACCATCAATATTTTCTTGAATGACAATCAATTGTACAAACAAATTATGTCAATAAAAACAGACTGTTTATCGCTAGAAGATCCAAAAAATCCCGATAGTGATACTATTTTTGCTTTGTATAAATTGTTGGCTTCAGAAAATCAAATTCAAAAAATGCGTGCCAATTATGAAGGAGGGAATTATGGTTATGGCCATGCAAAACAGGCTTTGTATGAATTGATTCTTGAACAGTTTTCAACAATTAGAGAACGTTACAATCATTTTATCAATCATAAAAACGAAATTGATGAGGCCTTAGAAATTGGTGCTAAAAAAGCAATCATTGTTGCGGATACAGTTTTGAAAAGAGTTCGTGAAAAAATCGGTTATTAAATTAATAAACTAAAAACCCTATGGGTTTTTTAGTTATTTTTTAAAATTTATTTTATTTTCATTGATTTTGCAATCGCTTCCAACTCAAAAACAAACGCTCTTTTGTTTACAGAAGGAGCATACGTAAAACCTTCAAAAACAATGACTCTGTTGTTTTTTTTATCAATTACAGAATAATTTATAAATGGCCCAGCCATAAAATCATTTTTTACTTCCCATTTTCCTCTCGTTTCATAAGCTTTTTTTCCATCAATTGTGGCATCAAAAGTATAAGGAGTGAAGGCTTCTTCGGTAATCATGTGCATTCCTTCACTTGAACCTGGAATGTATTTTTCGCCAATACTGTCTCTAATCGTAACAATATTTTCAGAAACTTTAGTCTCGTCTTCTAATGGAATTGAATATACCAAAATATTATTACTTCCTGTTTTAGCGATTCCACTCAACAAATGTTGACGTAACCAAAGAAATTCACCCGTATCATCAACCAATTTAAATGTAGTTGGAATTGTCAAAGAAATTCCTAAGTTTTTTATTGTTTTAAACTGAGATTCTGCTAGTTTATCTTTTTCAAAAACAGTTTGAGTTAGTTTGATGTCGGCATCAATAAAAATTTTTTTGATGTCTTTTTTGTGATATTGTAATAATTTTATAATTGTTTCATCATCTTTTCCTTGAACATAAACAATGGTTTGTGGTTGAGCGTATAAATTGTGTTTTACTGAAAACCCTTCATTTTCGGCTTCAGAAATGATTAATAAATTTCTGTTGGCTTTCATCATTGAACTAAATCCGCTAGGTGCTACTTGTGAAAGTGTCAAGATCGGCTCAGGTTGTGGCAAACCAACCAATAATTCACTAAAAGAATTTCTAATTTCTTTTCCAACATCTCCAGTCCAATCGCTAATTTTAGCAACAACCATCACTTTATTTAAGCTTCCAATGGAATCTTTTACAATAAATTTGTCATTTCCAGTGCAAGAAAAAAGGAAAATGGAAGTAAGCAAAATCAGTATATAATTTTTCATTTGATTAACTTTTAAATATTTTGAGTTTCATTCCGGGTTTCAAACTATTTGCACTCCAAATATTATTCCATTTTTGAATATCTTCAATAGAAACTTTCTTATATTTTTTTGAAATTGTCCAAAGAGAATCACCTTCTTGAACAGTATACATGTCAAAATCATCTTTATTTTCCGCAATTGACGAATCAGTTTTTGGTTTAACTGTAGTTTCTTTTACAACATATTGCTGCTGTTTTGAATGAATAGCAAGTCTTTGTCCAACTTTTAAGTAATTTGATTTTAATTTATTCCAGCTTTTCAAATCACTGACTCTTACCCCATGTTTGGTTGCAATTCTTCCTAAATTATCTCCACTTTTCACCTTATAATGAATACTTTTCTTGGTTTCAAAATTCTGAGCTAACGGTTTTTCCCTTTTTGAATCATCTTCGTTTGCGAGTGCATATAAATCTGCTTCTTTTTCTATAAACTCAAATATTTTACTTTTAGGCAAACACAAAGCGTGTGTTTTATTCTCAAGGTAAGGAATAACATGAAGTTTATAAACAGGATTTAAAAAAGTAAGCACATCCTCACCCAAACCAATAATTTCTGAGATTTGATCAAAACCAACCATTCTTTTTAAATGAATAGTGTCTGTCTCAAAATCGAAAAATTTGGGGATATTTGGTTGAATGTTGTGTTCTTTTGCATATTCAAAAATATACATTGTTGCATAAAAAGCAGGAACATAATTTGCAGTTTCTCTTGGTAAATAGTGTCTGATATTCCAGTAATTTTTATAACCGCCTGCGCGTTTGATGGCTTTTAAAACGTTTCCTGGTCCAGAATTGTAAGCGGCTAAAGCCAAATCCCAATCTCCAAAAATTTTATACAATCGACTTAAATATTCGCAAGCTGCAATGGTAGATTTTATTGGGTCCTGACGTTCATCAACATATGAGGTCACTTTTAAATTGTACTGTATTCCTGTTCCATACATAAATTGCCACAAACCTGTTGCTCCTGCACGTGATTTGATTGTAGGAATTAATGCTGATTCCACAACTGCTAAATACTTCATTTCCAATGGAATATCATATTTATCAAGATATTTCTCAAACATTGGAAAGTAATATTTGGCTCTTGACATCAACTCTGGAAATTGCTTTCTTCTTTGTGTTAAATAGCCATTTATCATTTTCTCTAAAGACGGGTTGTAAGCTAAATTAAACGGTGTGTTTTCGTTAAGTTTTTCGAGCCTTGTTTTTAACAAATCAGTCTTTAATTCAAAGGATGTGCTGTCTTTTAGTTCTTTATCTTTCAATACAAAATCAATAGTATCTGTAAAAGAAGCATTGAATTTTTGTTTTAGCAACAAGCTATCCAATCTTTTAAGATCTTTATTTGAAAAAAACTTTTCTATCTTTTTTGTTTTTAGTGTGTCATTTTCCAATTTCCGTTGTGAAAAAATTGAAATTGGAAATAAAATAAGAATTAATAAAAATCGATACATAAACTTTAAAATTTTAGTTCGAGGGCAATTGGACAATGATCAGAATGATTTACTTCTGATAAAATATACGCTCTAGAAATATTATTTTTTAGTGTCTCTGAAACCATGGTATAGTCCAAGCGCCAACCTTTGTTATTTGCTCTTGAATTTGCTCTATAGCTCCACCAAGAATACTCTTGTTTCTCAGGATGTAAATGACGAAAACTATCTATAAATCCATTGTTTATAAATTCGCTCATCCAAGTTCGTTCTTCAGGTAAAAAACCTGAAATGTCTTTCATTTTTGGATTGTGAATGTCAATTTCTTGATGACAAATATTATAATCACCACAGATAATCAAATTCGGAATTTGTTGTTTTAAGTGATTTATATACACTTGAAAATCATACATATACTTAAACTTAAAACCCAGTCTATCTTCATTTGTTCCGGACGGAAGGTACAAACTCATAATAGAAAATCCATCATAATCTATTCTTAAATTTCTTCCTTCAGCATCCATCGTTTTAATACCAGTTCCGTAAACGACATTTTTCGGTTCCTTTTTACAAAAAATAGCTACAGATGAATACCCTTTTTTTTCTGCAGAAAACCAATATTGGTATGGATATCCTGCGTTTTCAAAATCAGAAAGTATGAGTTGATCTTTATGAGCTTTGGTTTCTTGAATGCAAATCACATCAGGATTTGCAGCTTGCAACCAATTAATAAATCCTTTATTTAAGGCAGCTCTAATTCCGTTTACGTTGTAGGATATGATCTTCATTTAATGTTTTTTTCCGATTTTCCAAGACAAAAAAACGCAAAATTCTTCATTTTAGTATATTTTTTTATCATAATAAACACCAATTTGATGTCATTTTTAGAAAGAATTTACTTTAAAATTACTTTAATTTTTAGTAATTATTTTTTGTTGGGGGACAATATTAACACTATTTGACTCATATTTCAAAATTTTATGAATCATTTAAGTACTTAACATAACGATATTTGCAAATAAATAAAAGAATTAAGTTTCTTTTAAAGAGTCATTTCAGGAATTTCTCCTTCAATAATTAAAGTTCCTTCTGTAGCTGCGATAATCTCTTCCACAGAAACACCTGGAGCTCTTTCTAATAAATGAAAAGCGTTGTTTTTTACTTCTAAAACTGCCAAATTTGTAACTACTTTTTTCACACATCCAACTCCTGTTAAAGGCAAAGTGCATTGGGTTAAAATTTTGGATTCACCTTCTTTATTGGTGTGCATCATGGCCACAATAATATTTTCAGCAGAAGCAACTAAATCCATAGCACCTCCCATTCCTTTAACCATTTTTCCAGGAATTTTCCAATTAGCAATATCTCCATTTTGTGAAACTTCCATAGCTCCCAAAATAGTAAGATGCACATGTTTTCCACGAATCATTGAAAAACTGGTGGCTGAATCAAAAAAACTTGCACCAGGCATTGTTGTAATTGTTTGTTTTCCTGCGTTGATAATATCTGCATCTTCTTCACCTTCAAAAGGAAAAGGTCCCATGCCAAGAACTCCATTTTCACTTTGAAATTCGACTTCAATATCATCACGCACATAATTTGCCACCAAAGTTGGTATTCCAATTCCGAGGTTTACGTAAAATCCGTTTTGTACTTCTTGAGCTATTCGTTTTGCGATACCTATTTTATCCATAATGATCTAACAATTTAACAATGTATCAATCTAACAATTAAGATGAAACAATGATTTAATTTTTCAATTTAGATTTTTAGATTTGATACTAGTACTTAAAATTTTATACAATACAAGTCCCAATTCTTGAACTTTTTGATTTAAAAAATGATTTTTTGGATAATTTTTTGCTTTATCACATAAAATTAACCAGTACTTAGTATCTTCTAATTCTTTTGTAGCAATTTTTATTTTGTGAATGAAATCATTTTTACTCTCTGAATTTTGAGCTTCATGAACATTAGCTCGTATACTTGTTCCTGATTTTAACAATTGACGCGAAATGATGTATTTTTTCTCTGCATCTAACAAATCACAGTAATCGATAACTAGTAAAGCAACTTCTATTGACTTATCAACAACTAAATTTTTCTTTTCCGTACTTTATTTTTTTTAGCTTATGTTAATTTTAAAATTTTTCCATTGCTAAATTTTTACATTGATTCATTGCTATATTGTTAAATTACTTCCTTACTGTTCTCTGTTCAATCCTCTTTTCATAATTCGTTCCTAAAAAAATTCGTTGCACAAAAATTCCTGGAATGTGAATTGTATTTGGGTCAAGTTCGCCAACAGGTACTAATTCTTCTACTTCAGCTACTGTAATTGTTGCAGCTCCACACATATTTGCGTTGAAATTTCTTGCTGTTCCTTTAAAAACTAAATTGCCAGCTGCATCTCCTTTCCATGCTTTCACAAAGGCAAAATCAGCCTTGAAAGCAGGTTCTAAAACGTACATTTTCCCTTCAAATTCTCTTGTTTCTTTGCTTTCTGCAACTTCAGTTCCATAGCCAGCAGGCGTATAAAAAGCAGGAAAACCAGCTTGTGCAGCCCTGCATTTTTCTGCCAAAGTTCCTTGTGGCGTTAATTCAACTTCCAATTCTCCTGATAACATTTGTCGTTCAAATTCTGCATTTTCCCCGACATAAGAGGAAATCATTTTTTTGATTTGTCTGTTTTGTAACAACAAACCCAAACCAAAATCGTCAACACCTGCATTGTTTGAAATACAACTAAGATTTCTAATATTTAGTTTTACTAGCTCAGAAATTATATTTTCAGGAATGCCGCACAGTCCAAAACCTCCCAACATTATAGTCATTCCGTTTTCAACTCCTTTGAGTGCTTCTTTTACGTTATTTACTTTTTTATTGATCATGGGTGTTGGATGTTAGTTGGTGGGTGTTGGGTGTTGGTTTTTAGTTTTAGGTAAATTATTTGCTCTTTTTCTTTACTCTTTTTTTACCTAAAAATCAATATCTCCTCCTTTATTGTTATTGTTTTCCTCTCCAAATTTTTCAGAACAATTAACATTGATTGAAAGGTTTTGAGGTCTGTCAAAATCAGATTGACTCACTTTTAATGTTTTATCAGCATAACATTTTCGCATAAAGATTGCCCAAGAGGGCAAAGCCATAGTTGCTCCTTGACCTTTTAGGATTCCTGCAAAGTGTGTTGCTCTGTCTTCACCACCAGCCCAAACTCCAGTTACTAAATTAGGAACCATTCCCATAAACCATCCATCAGATTGGTTTTGAGTAGTACCCGTTTTTCCTGCAATTGGATTGGTGAATCCATAAGGAAAACCTGTGGCTACTTTTCCCGCAGAGGTGTAATTTGACCGCAAACGAATTCCTGAACCTGAATTGGTTACACCCTTTAATAAATCTAAAATGATATAGGCAGTTTCTTCGCTTAAAACTTCTTGTGTTTTTGGCGAAAAATCTTTTAAAACGGTTCCATTTTTATCTTCAATTCTGGTAATAATCATTGGAGTTACTCGCAAACCTTTGTTTGCAAATGTGCTATAAGCACTTGTCATTTCTAACAATGATAAATCAACTGCGCCAAGTGCTATTGCAGGATTTGAACTAATTGCAGTTTCAATTCCAGCTGCTTTTGCCAATCTTACCACATTTTCCGGCGCAACCATATCAATTAATCTGGCAGAAATTGTGTTAATTGAACCCGCCAAAGCAGCTTTCAAAGTGACCATTCCTCCATAACTATTATCAGCATTACCAGGAGTCCAATCTTGAATTAGTCCGTATTTTCCACTTGGAATTGTGTAGCGAATGTTGGGTAATTCATCACAAGGAGACATGCTTAATTGATTGATTGCAGTGGCATATACAAAAGGTTTAAAAGTAGAGCCTACTTGTCTTTTTTGCTGATTCACAGCATCATAATTAAAATGTTTGTTGTCAATTCCGCCAACCCAAGCTTTTATATGACCTGATTGAGGTTCAATAGAAACCAATCCTGAACGTAAGAAAAACTTATAATATTTGATAGAATCGTTTGGAGACATGATCGTATCAAAATCACCTTTCCAGGAAAAAACAGTCATATCCGTTTTTGTATTGAAAATTTCATCAATTTCTCTTTTTGATTTTCCAGCTGCTTTTAAACGAATATATCTGTCCGAATTTCTTTTTCCACGTTCAATTATTCCGTCAATATCTTCTTTTCCAATTCCATAAAAAGGCGCATTTTTATTTCTTTTTTGTTCGGTAAAAAAGTAAGATTGCACGTTTGCCATGTGCTCTTTAACTGCCTCCTCTGCGTATTTTTGCATACGAGAATCAATAGTAACGTAGATTTTTAATCCATCCTTAAAAATATCATATTTTTCTCCATCAGGTTTTGGATTGTTTTCAACCCAATTACGCATCACTTTTTGAAGATGTGCCCTGAAATAGGTAGCATATCCATCACTATGACTTTCTGGATTGAAGTGAATTTTCAAAGGCAATTGTTGCAAAGAATCTTTTTCTTCTTCCGTAATAAAGTCGTTTTTTTCCATTTGAGCGAAAACAACATTTCTTCTTTCAAGAGATTTGCCTTTAGAAATTACTCTGTTTGGGTTGTATTGTCTTGGATTTTTTAACATTGCAACAATAATGGCAGCTTCTTGAAGATCTAAATCTTTTGCCTCTTTTCCAAAATAAATTCTGGAAGCAGAACGAATTCCGACAGCATTAAAAATAAAATCCTGCGTGTTTAAATACATTGCAATGATCTCTTCTTTGGTGTATTGTCTTTCCAATTTGATAGCCACTACCCATTCTTTCATTTTTTGTAAAACACGCTTAATTTTGTTACTTGACGCGTTTTTTGTGAACAAATTCTTTGCTAATTGTTGGGTAATTGTGCTGGCTCCGCCTCCACTACCTAATTTGATCACTGCTCTTGCTGTTCCTCTAAAATCAATGCCTGAGTGTTCATAAAAACGCTCATCTTCAGTTGCAATCAGCGCATTTACTAAATTTTGAGGCAATTCTTTATAGGTGATTGGAGTTCTATTTTCTTTGGCATATTTTCCGATGGTAACTCCATCTGCGGAAATAACTTCAGTCGCAAGATTGGATTGTGGGTTTTCTAAATCTTCAAAACTTGGAAGCGCCCCAAAACCGCCAAATGATGCAATGAAGAACATAAGAATAATGAACGTAATTCCTCCTAAAATAATTCTCCAAAACCATTTGAGGTATTTATTTAATGTTAGGGTTTGTTTTTTAATCATTTTTTAGTTGCTTTTTCGATGCTAAATCCGATATCTTGGATTCCTTTCAAAACTATTAACGGACTCACTTCGCCATTTTTTCTCATTGCTTGACGAATTTGAAATTGATAGTTGCCTTTTCTAGGAAATCGCTTTTTTTCTTTGTAATACAGTTTATTTTCTTTGGTATCTGTAAACCCTTTTCCTAAAAATTTCCCTGATGTATCTGCCATTTCATATTGCAAAGTATCAATAATCCTTGTTTCATCTGGAAGAACCAATGTTGTAATCACATATATATTACTGAAAGGATAATCACTGGTATTTCTCACATAAATAAAGAGATTTTTCGGAGTAATGGTATCTTGAACACTAAAATCAAAAGCGACATTATTTTTGGTTTCCCAATTGGCACCACTGATTGATTCATACTTTATGAACTCAATACTATCATCACATGAAAAAAGGAAAAACAATAGAAATACTGACAAAAATGACCATTTTCTATTGAGAATCTGTATCATTTTTTGGTTTTCTATTTTTTCTATTTCTGTTATTTGATCTTTTTTTATTGGTATTTTGAGTGGCTGCATTCGGCTGATTTTCTGTGTCTTGCGTGTTAACAGTCTTTGGTTTTTGTGTTTGCGGTTGTGGTTGTTTTTGTGGTTGTTGCTGCGGTCTTCTATTTAGTTGGGGTTGTCTTTGAGTATTTTCTAATACTGATTTTTCAGCATTTGCCAACGGTTTCTTTTTTGATTTCTTTTTTCTGTTACTTCTCACAGGAACATCAAAACGCGTTAAACTATCCTCCCCCACAGCATCCTCAAAACTCACTTTAACTGGAACTTCAATTTCTGATTCATATTCTTCTAACGAAACAGATTTCTCATTATTTTTATTTAAATCTATAATTTCCAGCACTTGTTCAAGATTTAAGCGAAACCATTTGGAACTTTCATCTTTGTAAGTGTACCACAAATGATTTTTAAAGATGTCCATTTTTACAAAAATAGCATCTCCTTTCTCGGTTTTCAAAACCAATTCTTGCTTTGGAAATGGTTTTAAAGCATCTAAATAAGAATCCAATTCAAAGTTTAAACAGCATTTCAATTTGCCACATTGTCCAGCCAATTTCAGCGGATTTAATGACAATTGTTGGTAACGTGCAGCAGAAGTAGTGACTTTTCTAAAATCGGTTAACCACGTTGAGCAACACAATTCTCGTCCACAAGAACCCACCCCACCCAATCTTGCAGCTTCTTGTCTTGCGCCTACTTGTTTCATTTCAACACGCACAGAAAAAGCGCTTGCAAAATCGCGAATCAATTGTCGGAAATCAACTCTTGACTCAGCAGTGTAATAAAACGTTGCTTTGTTACCATCACCTTGATATTCTACATCTGACAATTTCATTTGCAATCCCAAACGCCCTAAAATCTCTCTTCCTTTGCGTTGCGTTTCTTCTTCCTTGTCTCTAGCAGTTTGCCAAATATCAATGTCTTTTTGAGTTGCTTTTCTATATATTTTATTGATTTCCTCGCTATCAATGGTAATATTTCGTTTTTTCATTTGCACTTTTACCAATTCTCCAGCCAATGAAACTACGCCAATATCATGACCTGGCGAACTTTCTACAGCCACAACATCTCCCATGGAAATGGTGAGATTATCAGTATTTCTATAAAAATGCTTACGTCCGTTTTTAAAACGAACCTCGAAAATATTGAATCGTTCTTGACCATTTGGCAATGTCATGTTTGACAGCCAATCAAAAACGGCTAATTTTTCACTGCCACTTCCACAAGTTCCAGTGCCACAATTTCCATTACTTTTGCAACCTTTTGGAACGCCATTTACGGTTGTTCCACAACTTCCACACGCCATGTAATTCTTATATTTAGATGGTTGTTGGTTTTTGGTTGATGGTTTTTAGTTCAAAAACTAACAACTACAAACAATTTACTAACAACCAAAAAGGTTCATATTTCTAATTATCAAACAGTTATAAAAATACATTTTTATAAAGTTTAATCAGTAAATATATAAAATCTGAGTGATAAGTGGCGTTAAAATTTTTGGTAAAAGAAAATAAGCTTTGAAATTGAGGTCTTTTTGATGTTATGTAATTTTCTAAATCAATAAAAATTACTTTTAATTTTGGTTTCAAAGAAGTAAATTTACTGAATGAAAAAAATTGTATTTATCACCATTTTTTTTTTGCACTTGTAAAACGAGTCAATTTAATTACGATACTATCAACAGTTATGAACTTCCAGCAACTATTTCAAATGCCGAGATTCAACAAATCTTAAGAGCTGAAGCATTTAGGAAAAATACGATTGTTGTTTTTAAGGACAAAATTTATGTTGTTGAAAAGTTAGATTCTATTCTTAAAACCCTGGCAAACAGCGCCTCTATTAATATCAAAAAAGATAGTATTCCTAAAAAGCAATTCATCATTATTAGCTCTAAAAGGTGATTTGTGTGAGTTTTGGGTGGTTATAATATTTTGTTAAGTTTAAATAAGAAACCTAAAATATCGAAACCTTATTAATTTTATTTATTAATAATTCCCATCACTCAGCTATCAACTTAAAAACATTCACTCCAATAGCATATCCATATATTTTATTGTTGGCTGTTTTATAAATTCTGATTTTGTTACATGCCATTCCTAAATCTATTTTAGACCATGAAATTCCTCCATCTTTGGTTTCAAAACCACTATTCATTGCGCCCACAAAACCATGATTTTCATCAATAAAACTAACACCAAATTCTCTAGATCTTGCGTCATCAATCAGGTTTATTTCTTGCCAAGTTTCTCCTCCATCAATAGTTTTTGCAACTCTTTGTTGTTTTACAGTTGGGTCAGGATTGTAAGATTGAATGGTGACATATCCAATTTTTTCAGTAGGAAATGATACTTTCCAAGTTGTTTCAAAAGGTCTATTTTACTGATATGCTTTTTTCCAACTTTTTCCACCATCAATAGTTTTTAAAATTAACGCATTGGATGAAGCAATATTTTCGCTAGTTGCAGCGCAAGCAATTCCAATGTTTTTATCAAACATTTTAATATCAAAAAGCATTTTGCTATCATTATTCATAGAATGTGAAGTCCAAGTTTCTCCACTATCATGCGAAACCATCATGTTTGCAGGACTTCCAACTCTACCAACTACGTAAATATGATATTTATAGTCGATTTTTCCATGATTGATATATTGTTCTTTGATAATATCTACTACACACAAACCATTCACATAAGGTCCTTTGTATGAAATTGATTTCCATGTTTTTCCTCCGTCTTTTGATCCATATAATGGAATTGTGTCAGAAACATTTGGAAAATAATCTTTACCAACTGTGCCTACAAATCCAATATTCTTATCAAGAAAAGCAATTGTTCTAAAAAATGACCCTTTTTGTTCTAGTTGTTTTTCCCACGTTTTTCCACCATCATTTGTATGGAATATTTTGCCAAATCCATTAACATACCAACCCGTATTTTCATCAACAAAAGTGATGTCATCTTGTTTTCCAGGATATACTTATGTTTCTAGTTTCGCCCAAGAAAAATTTTGGGAAAAAGTTGCATTTATAAAAATGAAAAGTAACAGTGTTTTAAAAAATAGATTTTTCATAATTGTGTGATTTTAAGATCGTAAAATTTTAATTTAGTCTCTTGATGTTGTTGTTTTCTTTTCAAAACATACTTTATCGAAAAGTTCTCGAAACAAATTTTTCTTTGATGAAACACACTTGAAATTCCTTAAAACTGGAATATAATCAGCATAAATACTTTTGTTAATTTACATCTTAAATTGATTCCGATGCTCATTAGTATTTTAATTTTCTGATATGTTACAGCTTTATAGTGGTTTTAATAAAAATAGTATCCTAATTTATGATTCAAAGATTTGAAACATCACCCCTTAAACTTCAATACTTCACTCCTCCCTTTTTTAAAAATTTTGTTGCTGCCGTGTTTTCCTTTGCGGAGTTCTTTTTGGGTTTCGTAAGGCAAATGAATGATTTCTTGACAAGCTGTTGAGCAGCAATTTTCCATTGTTGAAGCACATTCATCACATTGGATAAACAATAAATGACAGCCTTCGTTGGCGCAATTGGTATGCGTATCTGCAGTTTTTCCACATTGATGGCAATGTGCAATCACATCCTCTGAAATTTTTTCTGCACGTCTATCATCAAATACAAAGTTTTTCCCTAAAAACTTGTTTTCAATTCCCAAAGTATTTACTTGGCGTGTATATTCAATTATACCCCCTTCTAATTGAAACACATTTTTGAATCCTTTGTGTTTGTAATAGGCAGATGCTTTTTCGCAACGAATGCCTCCTGTGCAATACATCAATAATTTTTTGTCTTCTTTGTGGTCTTTTAATTCGGCTTCTATCAAATCCAACGAATCACGAAACGTATCCACATCTGGCGTAATAGCGCCTTCAAAATGCCCGATTTCGCTTTCATAATGATTGCGTATGTCCACGCAAATGGTGTTTGGGTCCGTCAATAAAGCATTGAATTCAGCCGCGTTTACATGAATTCCTTTGTTCGTTACATCAAAAGTTACATCATTCAAACCGTCAGCCACAATCTTGTTTCTGACTTTTACTTTGAGTTTTAAAAAGGATTTATTGTCTTGCTCAATGGCAACATTCAGTCGGATGTCTTTCAAAAAAGAAATGCTATCCAATTGCTTTTTCAACGTGTGCATATTCTCTGAAGGAACAGACAATTGAGCATTGATGCCTTCGTAAGAAACATAAATACGCCCCAAAACATCCAATGTATTCCAATCTAAAAACAATTTATCTCTTAGAATCTGTGGGTTTTTTATCTGATGGTATTGATAAAATGAAATGGTGATTCGGTCTTTGCCAGCAGCATCAATTAAGGCGGCGCGTTCTTTTGCGCTTAACTTGTTGTACAGTTGCATGCTATACTTTTTTTAAGTTATACGTTTACACTGAATGTATTTCAGTTTCTTATTTTATGTGACACAAAATTAGTTTTTTTCTAATAAAAAATAAATTTTAAACACTAAAAATTTTATTGCATCAATTTTAAACTTTTATTGATTTATCAAAAATTTCTCCTCTCAAATGATTGATTTTTTGGATATTTGCAACGAAATTTTATAAATAGAATTCAAATGAAAATAGCGGTAGTTGGTGCCACAGGAATGGTTGGCACTGTCATGTTAAAAGTTTTAGAAGAACGCAATTTACCAATCACTGAATTAATTCCTGTTGCATCAGAAAAATCTGCAGGGAAAAAGTTAACTTTTAAAGGAAAAGAATACACGATTGTAACGCTTGAACAAGCAGTTGCTTTAAAACCTGAAATCGCACTGTTTTCTGCTGGTGGCGAAACATCATTATTATGGGCGCCAAAATTTGCTAAAGTTGGCACCAAAGTGATAGACAATTCGTCTGCTTGGAGAATGGATGTTGATAAAAAATTAGTGGTGCCAGAAATCAACGGTGATGTGTTAACCAAAAACGATTATATTATTGCAAATCCTAATTGTTCTACGATTCAATTGGTGATGGTTTTAGCGCCTTTACATCTAAAATACAACATGAAACGTGTCATAATTTCCACGTATCAATCCGTTTCTGGAACTGGCGTAAAAGCTGTGCAACAATTAGAAAATGAAGAGGCTGGTATTGAAGGCGAAATGGCCTATCATTATAAAATTGGTAGAAATGCCATTCCTCAATGCGATGTGTTTTTAGAAAATGGCTATACCAAAGAAGAAATGAAATTGGTAAAAGAACCTAAAAAGATTTTACGTGATGATTCGTTTTCAGTAACGGCAACTGCTGTCAGAATTCCTACTGCAGGGGGGCATTCAGAGGCTGTGAATGTGGAATTTGAACATGATTTTGATGTGACTGAAGTTCGCCGTATTTTAAGAGAAACACCAGGAGTAACTGTGCAAGATGATTTGGCTAAAAACCTATATCCAATGCCAATTACTGCAAATGACAAAGACGAAGTTTTTGTTGGACGCATCCGAAGAGATGAATCTCAAGAAAAAACCTTAAATTTGTGGATTGTTGCTGACAACTTGCGAAAAGGAGCCGCAACCAACACCATTCAAATTGCTGAATATTTAATTGCACACAACTTGGTATAACTTTTAAATTACATCATGTCAACATTTTATAAAACAACCGTCAAAGAAGTAAAACAAGAAACCGCAAGTGCGGTTTCTGTGTTGTTTGATATTCCTGAAGCGTTCAAAAAAACCTTTCAATTTACTGCAGGGCAATATATTACTCTTCAAGCTTTCATCAAAGGAGCGCTTATCAGAAGAGCATATTCTATTTGCTCAACGCCACATAGTGGAGAAATCAGAGTCGCAATCAAAACTTTAGAAAATGGTGTTTTCTCAACCTATGCAACCAAAGAATTGAACGCAGGTGATGTCATTGAAATTGCTGCCCCTGAAGGTAGTTTTTTGTTGCAAACTCAACCTAATAAAAACTATATCGCATTTGCAGCAGGTAGTGGAATCACGCCCATTATGTCAATGTTAAAAACAGTGTTGGAAACAGAACCAAGTTCTACTTTTACCCTGATTTATGGAAACAAAACAGTTGCAGAAACCATTTTCTATTCTGAATTATTGGCTTTAAATGTAAAATATACCAACTTTCATTTAGATTTCATTTGCAGTCAAGAACGACAAGAAATTGCATTATTTGGCAGAATTGACAGCAGCACCACTAACTTTTTTATCAAAAATAAATACAAAGACATTGCTTTTGATGTTACATTTTTATGTGGCCCTGAAGCAATGATTCACACAGTTTCTAATACATTAGTTGAGGATGGTTTTTTATCGGAAAATATAAATTTTGAATTGTTTACAGCAGCTATTGATGAGACAGCTGTTGCTGAAATCAAACATGGAACCACTGAAATAACAGTGCTTTTGGAAGAGGAAGAAACCACGTTTACGATGAACCAAACTGATACTATTTTGTCAACGCTTTTGCGTCATCATATTGATGCCCCTTATTCCTGTCAAGGTGGCGTTTGTAGTTCTTGTTTGGCAAAAGTAACTGATGGAAAAGCTATAATGACCAAAAATTCTATTTTAACAGATGGCGAAATTGCAGACGGATTTATCCTTACTTGTCAAGCACATCCAACTACTTCAAAAATAATAATTGATTTTGATGATGTATAAAAAACAGTATTTTTGTAAACTATGGATTTTTATAATATCAAAAATGCTTTACTAATCGGATTTTTCATGGCTTTCATGATCGGTCCTGTTTTTTTTATGCTGATTCAAACTAGTATTTTAAAAGGCGCAAGAGCAGCAATCATTTTTGATTTGGGCGTGATTATTGGTGATATTTGTTTTATTCTTTTGGCATATTACGGCAGTAGATCTTTGCTCGAAAAAATCAAAGACGACCCAAGGTTATTTTTTATTGGTGGTTTGGTGTTAATTATTTATGGTTTGATTACTTATTTTGATAAAGAAAACAGAAAACAAGCACTAGAAACCAGCAAATTGGTAGAGGTTTCCATCAAAAACAATTACCTAAAACTCTTCGTAAAAGGATTTTTTTTAAACTTTATCAATATTGGTGTGCTTACTTTTTGGTTGGGCGCAGTTTTGGTGATTGGGCCTTCTCTTGACATGAGTAGAAGTGCTATTTTTTCTTACTTCGGATTTATTATTTTGGGGTATTTTGCTACAGATTTGGGAAAAATATTTTTAGCTAAAAGGCTAAAAGCCAAAATGAATCCTGCCATTATTTTTCGAATAAAAAGAATCATGGGCGTTATTCTGATTGTTTGTGGTGTTTTTTTAATGATCAAAGGTTTTATTCCGAATGAACATTTGAATCAATTCATAAATTGATATCCATTGACTTTTTAAATTTAAAACAGTTTCGTAAATATATACTATCTTTAACCCGTTGGGTGCAATTAATTTTTGACGATAATTTTTGGTCAGTTTGAGTGATTTTCGATAGAAAATCGTATCGAAAACAGAAAAATTAGTGTTAAAAATGATTCACGACACATTTTTTATCCCGATTTAATGCACAAAAAATACTCGAACGGACGTTTTTAATAATTGTACTTAACGGATTAACTTTATTATAAAATAATTAGAGAAATTTAATAATTTTTGAAAACACTCTCTTAGTTTTTGACTAAATCAGTAGACTTTTTGCTGACGATTTACAAATAGTGATTTTTTTCATCTCTCTTACCATCCACCAGAGGCACCACCTCCACCAAAACTTCCGCCACCAAAACCTCCTCCAAAACCTTCACCACCAAAAGGACCTCCTCCTGACGAACCACCAAAACCACCACCAAAACCAACTCTTCTGCCAGCATTGGTTAGAATGATGGTTTGTAAAATATCTCCTATGATATCTTCTTTTTGATAATTGCCACCTCCATTACCATTCTTATTTCCTTTTGAAAATAGGATAAATAAAATAATGATGATGACAACGAAAATGATAATCCCACGGGGATTTCCAGCTTCTTCTTGTTTACGAGAACCTTTGAATTCACCTTGTAAGGTTCGGAAAATATATTCCACGCCGATGTCTAAACCAATGTAGTAATTGTCTTTTTTAAATTCGGGTACAATCACCCTTTCAATGATTCTTTTTGATTCAAAATCGGTCAAGAATTCTTCAACCCCTTTCCCTGATTGAATAGTGATTTTTCGGTCGTCTTTTGCTAATAAAATGAGAATTCCGTTGTCTTTTAGAGCATCACCAATTCCCCATTTTTCGGCCCAATTTGCACCTAAATAAGCGATCAATTCACCTTCTGTAGAGGAAATAATAACCACTACAATTTGGGTAGAAGTAGAATCAGAATAGTGCACCAATTTTTTTTCTAAATTGGTTTTTTCTTCTTCTGACAAGAGATTTACATAATCGTAAACGCTGGTTTGAAATTTTGGTTTTTCAGGAATGGTATATCCTTGAGAAAACAAGGTTTGGAAACACAGAATGAATACCAAGGCAAACAATTTTTTACTAAAAACTAACAACTGAAAACTAAAAACTCTTTTTCTCATCCTTTAGAAATTTGATTAGAAAGTTCGTTTTCATCATCCACTTGCCAAGGAAAATGGGCTTTTAATTCTTCGCCAGCTTTTAAGATGCCATCAATCAATCCTTGTTTGAAATTGCCTTGTTTGAAATGTGCTTGCATTATATTTTTGGCAGATTCCCAAAACTCGTTTGGCACCACTTCATTAATGGCTTTGTCACCACAAATCACAAATTTATGCTCATGAACAGCCACATAAATCAACACAGCATTTTGGTCTTTTGTTTTATCCATTTCCAACAAAAAAAACACTTCTTTTGCGCGTTCATAAGGGTCTATTGTTGCAGTAGTTTCAATATGAACCCGGATTTCGCCAGAAGTGTTTTTCTCAGCAGTTTTTATGGCAGCAACAATTTCTTGTTCGTCATTTGGTGTTAAAAATTCTTCAATTTCAGACATGTATTCTTATTTCTTATTGAAATCGAAATTTACATCTGGTGCATTTTCTGATCCTGTATTTGATTTGTAACGATTCATTTCGCTAAAATGAAACATTCCAGCCAACATTGAATTTGGGAATACTTTAATATGTTTATTATAATTGTTTACGCCTTCATTAAAACGGTCTCTTGCCACGTTGATGCGGTTTTCTGTTCCTTCTAACTGACTTTGCAATTCTAAAAAGTTAGCATTTGATTTCAAATCAGGATAACGTTCAACTACCAATAACATTTTAGACAAAGCACTGTTCAAACCTGTCTGAGCTTGTTGGAATTGTGCCATGTTTTCTGGAGTCAAATTGTTTGCATCAATAGTCGTTGACGTAGCTTTTGAACGTGCTTCAATAACTTGAGTCAGCGTTTCTTTTTCGAAATCAGCAGCACCTTGCACCGTTTTTAACAAATTTCCAATCAAATCATTTCTTCTTTGATACGCACTTTCTACATTAGACCAGGTAGTTATTGCATCTTCTTGAAAAACAACTGCTTTATTGTTAAAGTTTTTTGCCCAACTATATAAGCCAAATATGAAAACAACAATAATAATTACAGGGATAAGCCATTTTTTCATAATTTCTAATTTTAAGTTTTTGGTTGATGGTTTTTGGTTAAAAGTTTATTTGTTTAAATTTTGATTCTCCCCTATTGATTCTTTCCTGTTAATTCTCTCCTATTAATTCTCTCCTATTAATTCTCTCCTATTAATTCTCTCCTCTTGATTCTTGATTCTCTCCTCTTGAACCTTGAATTCCCTAACAAATTTAAATACTTTTTTGGAAGATGAATTTTAAAGTTGGTTTTTAATTTTAATCAACTCCGCTTTTACCGATTCAAGTCTGCTGATAATCTCCTGGTTGTTAAAAATTTCATCAAGATTTTTCTTTAATTTTTTCTTAGCACCTTCCAAAGTAAAGCCTCTTTCTTTTACCAAATTAAAGATTACTTTGATATTTTTTAAGTCCTCCTGCGTAAAAAGACGGTTTCCTTTGGCATTCTTTTTTGGTTTTAGAACATCAAATTCCTTTTCCCAAAAACGAATTAATGAAGTATTTACTTGAAAAGCTTGGGCAACTTCACCAATTTTATAATATCGTTTTTCAGGTAAATCTATGTGCATATTTTTAAGTATTTAATCTAAAGATTGACTTTCTTCGGAGGCTTTTTGAAGCGCTGCAAACTCCTCTAAAGTAACATCACCGTAGTAAAAATTAATAGGATTTAGGGCTGTTCCATTTTTGAGTACTTCATAATGTAAATGTGGTGAAACAGATAATCCTGTGTTGCCAACATAGCCAATTAAATCACCTCTTTTCACATATTTCCCGTTTGAAGTGGTAATTTTATCCATGTGTGCATACAGTGTTTCATAGCCATAACCATGTCTGATTTGCACTACATTTCCATAAGTACTATTTCTTTCTGCCATGACAACTCTGCCATTTCCTGACGCATAAATGGGCGTTCCTCTTGGCGCAGAAAAATCCATTCCTTTGTGAAATTTATTGATTTTTAAAATAGGGTGCATTCGCATTTTATAACCTGATGCTACAAAATATTTTCCTTTTTTTATTGGAATAATCGCAGGAATTGACGCTAACATATTTTCTTTGTCTTTTGCCAAAGACACAATTTCATCCAATGATTTTGACTGAACCACTAATTGTTTTGAGAGAATATCAACTCCTTTGGTCAAATTAATAATCAATTCCGAATTGTCATAGCCTTCCAAATCTTTATACCTATTTACCCCACCAAAACCTGCTTTTCTTTGTTCTTCAGTGATTGGATTTGTCTCAAAATAACTTCTATAAATATTGTTGTCTCTTTGTTGAATATGATCTAAAACACCCGCTGTTTCTTCTATTCTTTTGCTCAATAACTCATAATGAAGACTCAAATTCTCCAACTCTCGATTTTGAGCTCGCTGTTTCGGAGACATAATAAATTGACTAAAAACAAAAAAACCAATAAAAGCAATAAAAAATACCGCTATTATGCTGAAAATGATTCTTCGATAATGATCACTCTTTTTTACCTTAATTTTTCTGTAAGAAAGGGTTTGTTCATCATAATAATATTTTACTTTCGCCATAATGCTAAATGTACTATTTTTGTGCTATAAATCAGAATTTCAATCAAAAACTATATTTATAAACATGCAAATCTAGAAAATATTTTATAAATCCCCTTTATTACATGGTTTTTTTAAAGGTTAATTAACAAAACCCAACTTCGATTAGAAACATTTTCTCTATGAAATCTCAAGATATTCGTGCTGCCTTTTTACGCTTTTTTGAAGAAAAATCGCATTTAGTTGTTCCTTCTTCGCCTTTAGTCCCCAAAGACGACCCAACTTTGATGTTTGTAAATTCGGGAATGGCCCCTTTTAAAAAATATTTTTTAGGAAATGCCATCCCAAAAAACACTCGAATTGCAGATACTCAAAAATGTTTGCGTGTTTCTGGCAAGCATAATGATTTGGAAGAAGTGGGTTATGATACCTATCATCACACGTTGTTTGAAATGTTGGGAAATTGGTCTTTTGGCGATTACTTTAAAAAAGAAGCGATTGCTTGGGCTTGGGAATTGTTGACCGAAGTTTTTAAAATCGATAAAGATATTTTGTACGTAACCGTTTTTGAAGGAAGTGCAGAAGACAACCTTGAAATGGACACAGAAGCTTATGAATTGTGGAAGCAATTTATTCCTGAAGACCGCATTTTAAAAGGAAATAAAAAAGATAATTTTTGGGAAATGGGTGATCAAGGACCTTGTGGCCCTTGTTCAGAAATTCATGTGGACATCCGTTCGAAAGAAGAGAAAGCGAAAATTAGCGGGAAAGATTTGGTAAACAACGATCATCCTCAAGTAGTGGAAATTTGGAATTTGGTATTTATGCAATTCAACCGAAAAGCAGATGGTTCACTTGAAAATTTACCCAACAAACATATTGATACTGGAATGGGTTTTGAGCGATTGTGCATGGTGTTGCAAGGCGTTCAATCCAATTATGATACGGATGTTTTTACACCCATTATCAGAGAAATTGAGACGATTACCAATACCAAATATGGAGCAACCCAAAAGCAAGATATTGCCATTCGTGTGCTTTGTGATCATATCAGAACAGTGGCTTTTTCTATTGCAGATGGACAGTTGCCAAGCAATACAGGAGCAGGCTATGTCATTCGTCGAATTTTGAGACGTGCAGTGCGTTATGGCTTTACGTTTCTCGATAAAAAAGAACCTTTTATGTATCGATTAACAAAGGTGTTGAGTGAGAAAATGGGTGTTGCTTTTCCGGAGTTAAAAGAACAAAAAAAGTTGATTGAAAATGTAATTAAAGAAGAAGAAGCCTCTTTTTTAAGAACTTTAGAACAAGGATTATTGTTGTTGGATGGCATTATTTCGTCTTCAAAATCTACTCAAATTTCTGGTGAAAAAGCCTTTGAACTTTATGATACCTTTGGATTTCCCATCGATTTGACATCCTTAATTTTATCAGAAAAAGGATTTACATTAGACGAAAAAGGGTTTCAAGAAGCATTGCAAAAACAAAAAAATCGTTCCAGAGCTGCCAGTGAATCTAGCACAGAAGATTGGACAGTGATCAGAGAGGATGCTTTTGAGGAATTTGTTGGATATGACAATACTGAAGCGGATGTAAAAATCACCAAATACCGAAAAATAACTTCCAAAAAAGAGGGAGAATTGTATCAATTGGTATTTAATTTAACGCCTTTTTATCCTGAAGGAGGAGGTCAAGTAGGTGATCAAGGATTTTTAAAAGATCGTCAAGGAGATGTGGTTTATGTGATTGACACTAAGAAAGAAAACAACTTAATTATTCATTATACCAAGAATTTACCCATCAATATCAACGATATTTTTCAAGCTGTTATTAGCGAAGAACACCGAAATCTGTCTGCAAGCAATCATACTGCAACTCATCTATTGCACCTAGCTTTGCGCACTATTTTAGGGACGCATGTAGAGCAAAAAGGTTCCTTAGTGAAACCACAATCTTTGCGTTTTGACTTTTCGCATTTTGCCAAATTGACTGCTGATGAACTGCGTGATATTGAATATTTTGTAAATGCACGAATTGATGGCAAATTGCCTTTAGAAGAAAAAAGAAACATTCCTCTACAGCAGGCACTTGACGAAGGAGCCATGGCGCTGTTTGGAGAAAAATATGGAGATACTGTAAGAAGCATTAAATTTGGGAAATCTGCGGAACTTTGTGGCGGAATTCATGTAAAAAATACGAGTGAACTTTGGCATTTCAAAATTATTTATGAAGGTGCAGTTGCTGCAGGAATCAGACGCATTGAAGCAATTACCAATGAAGCTGTAAAAAACTTTTATGTTGATACGCAAAGTACACTTTCTGAGATAAAAAATGTGTTGAACAATGCGAAAGAACCCGTAAAAGCAGTTCAAGGTTTGCAAGAAGAAAATGCTGATTTGAAAAAACAAATTGAGCAATTATTAAAAGAAAAAGCTGCAAACGTTTCTGAAGTTATTCAAAATCAGTTGCAAGAAATCAATGGTGTTCAATTTTTAGCAACCAAAGTTGATTTGGATGCAAATAGCATTAAAAATATTGCTTTTGGATTGGGGCAAAAACACCCTAATTTATTTTTAGTTTTTGCAACGTCAAGTGGAAATGACAAAGCCATGATTACCTGCTATATTTCAAAAGAATTGGTAACCGAACGTGGATATGATGCAGGAAAAGTAGTGAGCGAATTAGGAAAACTCATTCACGGTGGTGGTGGAGGTCAAAATTTCTTTGCCACTGCAGGAGGAAAAAATCCTGGTGGAATTTCGAAAGTATTGGAAAAAGCGAAGGAATATTTAAGTTAGGTTTTAAACTTTTTTTTACTTTTGGTGTCTAAAGAAAATAGTTGACTTTATAGAATCGATTTGAAATAAAAAAATTAGATTTGGTTTACTTTAGGCAATTGATTATCAACAAACTAAACTATGCCCTATTTAGATACTTTTTCAGGAAACTGGACCTCAAAAGAGGCAAGGCATTTGCTCAAAAGAGCTTCTTTTGGAGTTACTCAAAATTTAGTTGAAACGGCAGTTTCATTAGGTTTATCTGGTACTATAGAAAAACTTTTTGAGGAAAATCCCTTACCAGAACCTCCATTAAAATATCTATTAGATGGTGTTGGAAATGATGAAATAAATGATCCTGGCGCAAATTATGGAGAAACTTGGGTGACTTCGCCACCTTATCCAGAGGTTGCTACAACTTTAGAACGAACTAGAATTTATAATTCTAGAAATCGTTCTATGTATGCTTGGTCTTTTTTACAAATGCAAAATGCAGAAATTTCTATCAGAGAAAAACTTACGTTATTTTGGCACAATCATTTTGTATCAGAAAATTCAAATCCTCATAGAGAGTATTATTATATGGATGTTTTACGAAGAAATTCTTTAAAAAACTTTAAAGAATTAGTAAAGCAAATTACGGTAGACCCTAATATGCTAATTTATTTGAGTGGTTCACAAAATACAGTGAATGCACCCAATGAAAATTATGCGAGAGAATTGCTTGAACTTTTTACTATCGGAAAAGGAGATGCTGTTGGAAATGGAGATTACACGAATTATACAGAAGATGATGTAATAGCAATTGCAAAAGTTTTAACTGGATGGAGAGTGAAAGGTGTACAACAAACTGAGGCACTTACTTCTTGGTTTTCAAACTTTAATCATGCTAAAGGCAATAAAAATTTATCGCATAGATTTAATAATGCTGTTATTTCTGAAAATGGCGCAAATGAATACAAAGATTTAATTGACATCATTTTTGAACAAGAGGAATGTTCAAGATTTATTGCTAGGCAATTTTATACATGGTTTGTAAATGCTGAAATATCAGCAGACATAGAAACCAATATTATTATTCCTTTGGCTACGATAATTAGAAACCATAATTATGATATTGTTCCTGCTTTAAAAGCGCTATTATCATCAAATCATTTTTTTGAGAGTACTTTTTGTATGGTAAAAAGCCCCATAGATTTATTACTTTCAACTACAAAATCTTTACTATTTTCAGCCCCAAAAACGTCCGTTAATGATGAGTATAATTTTGCATATATCTTATATTTAGCTGCTACAGATTTAAATCAATCTTTGTTTCATCATCCAGATGTTGCAGGATGGAAAGCCTATTATCAAGAACCATTATTCTATAAAAGTTGGATCAATAGTTATTTATTGCCTAAAAGATTGGAATACTGCAAAATTATTGTAACTGGTGGAGATTTAATTATTGATGAAAAAAAATATACAATTCCTCCGTTAATTCCGGTTTTAGAAGTTGCAGCAGGTATTGTTAATTCTCATGACCCCAACATTTTAATTACAGAACTATCAAATCAATTATTTAATTATCCAATTACAGATAGTCAACTATCGGTATTGAAAGATATCTTAATTCCTGGATTACCAGATTTTGAGTGGACAGTAGAATATGCGTCCTATTTAAATAATCCTACTGACAATGCCATGCGAATTTCTGTAGAAAATAAACTACGAAATCTTATTGCTGTCATGGTACAAATGTCTGAATTTCAAATTATGTAATGCTGATGAAGACAAACAAATTAAATAGGAGAGATTTTATAAGACTAAGCACTTTTGCTTCAGCTGCCTTGCCAATAACGTTGAGTGGTATTCCATTGTTTGCAAACGACAAACCAAAAGAATATCAATTTTCAGAAGACAATGAAAATATTCTAGTTTTAATTCAATTACAAGGAGGAAATGATGGATTAAATACTGTTTTTAATTTAAATCAATACGATAATTTACAAAGCGTACGTTCAAATATTATTATTCCTGAAGCTAATTTATTATCTCTTGATGGTGAAACGTGTTTTCATCCTTCTTTTTTAGGAATGAAAGGAATTTGGAATCAAGAAAAATTGGCTGTTATTCAGAATGTTGGATATCCAGACCAAAATAGATCGCATTTTAGATCTACAGATATTTGGAATTCTGCTTCACCTGCAAATGAATACATTTCCTCTGGTTGGCTTGGACGTTTTTTTGATGAAAATCATGGTGAATATCCTGAGAATTATCCAAACACAAACAATCCGCATCCATTTGCAGTTACCATAGGGAAAGTTGTATCAGAAACTTGCCAAGGCACAAGCACTAATTTTTCTATGACAATATCAGATCCAAGTAATCCTGGAACTGCTTTGGTATCTAATACAGGAGAAATCCCTGCAAATTGTTACGGAGAAACGTTAGACTTTGTAAACAAGACCATTGCGCAAACAAATGCGTATGCTGATATTATTACTAATGCTGATAACGCTGGCAACAATTTATCTGACAAATATGAAAATAGCAACAATAATAAATTAGCAGGAAAACTGAAAAATGTAGCCAAATTAATTTCTGGCGGACTAAAAACAAAAGTTTACATTGTTCAGTTAGGTGGTTTTGACAATCATGATAATCAAATAATTGAAGGAAATCGTACTGAAGGAAAACACAGTGATTTACTCAAAGAATTATCTGATGCAATTGCGGCATTTCAAGAAGATTTAGAATTGCTAAATATCGATAAAAAAGTGATTGGAATGACTTATTCTGAATTTGGAAGAAGAATTCGTTCTAATGGTGCTTTGGGCACAGACCACGGCTCAGCAGCTCCTTTATTTTTGTTTGGTACTTGCGCAAAAAATCAAGTTTTAGGAGATGCTCCAGAAATTGACACACAAGTTGACGATCAAGAAGGAGTGCAAATGCAATATGATTTTAGAAATGTTTACAGTACTATTTTAACAGATTGGCTAGGTGCAACAAAACAAGAATCTACCAATGTATTATTTGATGAATTTATTGCTTTACCTCTTTTTAAAGAAGGTTGCGCTGCTGCACTATCTACCAACGATTTTCTTTTACAAGAATTAGAAATTGAAGTGTATCCAAATCCAACAATAAATACTGTGAATATTCGATTTTTTGGAAATAACGAAAACATAAAAATTACGTTATACAATAGCATTGGTGCAGTTGTAAAACAAGTTACAAATCAAAAATATAGCGCTATACAGCACGTTTTAAAAGTGAATATTGATAGTTTACCTAAAGGAAATTACTTTGTGCATTACCAGACTAAGGGAATATCTAAAACCAAAAAGTTGTTGAAGTACTAATTTATGAGACTTCAAACCAATATTCAATTAAAAAAACAAACTGAAAACCCAATAAATTACCATTCGAAAATGGTTTTATTAGGTTCTTGTTTTTCTGAAAATATAGGAGCAAAATTTGATTTTTATAAATTTCAAGTGCTTCAAAATCCATTCGGAATTTTATTTCATCCAAGAGCGATTGAGAAATTTATTTATCAAGTTGTTTCGGAAAAAGTGTTTACAGACAACGATATTTTCTTTAAAAATGAACGTTGGCATTGTTTTGATGTGCATTCTACCATGAGTTCTTCAAACAAAGAAACGCTTTTATACAACCTAAATTCAGGAATTAAATCAACCTATTTGGCGCTCAAAAATGCAAGTCATTGCATTATAACCTTTGGCACAGCTTGGATTTATCGCTTTTCTGAAACTGATGAAATTGTCGCCAATTGTCATAAAATCCCACAAAAGAAATTCGCCAAAGAATTGCTTTCAGTAAATCAAATTTCAGAAAGTATTCAAAATATCATCTCTTTTTTGACATCTATAAATCCTGAAATCACGGTCATTTTCACAATTTCACCTGTGAGACATTTGAAAGATGGTTTTGTGGAAAATTCCCAAAGTAAAGCGCATTTAATTGCAGCAATTAATGTCATTTCAAAAGATAAAAATATTTTTTATTTTCCTTCGTATGAGATCATGATGGACGAATTGCGCGATTATCGCTTTTATGGGGAAGACATGATTCATCCCAATCAAATCGGGATTCAATATATTTGGGAAAAATTTATAAATACCTGGTTTTTTGAAGAAACCATTCCAATAATGCATGAAATAGAAGTCATTCAAAAAGCAATATTGCACAAACCTTTTAATGAAAATTCAGAAAAGCATCAAGCTTTTTTAGAGAATTTGGAAGGTAAAAAAAGAAAAATTCAAGAAAGATTTCCCTTTATTTATTTTTAAAATATATTTACTATTTTATGAACTAACGGGCAGATTTTTAAAATTTACAAATTATTTTTTTAAAATTGTAGTGATTAAAAAAATTTAAATTAAAAAACACTACAGTAGTAGGAAAAATTTATTTTTCTAGCTCTCTATTCACATTTTGCCAAGGACCGCCATTGATAACATCTACACCATGTTGCTGTAAAAACTGAGTTGCTTGTCCGCTTCTTACGCCACTTCTACAGACAGCAATGATTGGTTTTTTCCAAGATTTGATTTCGTCAATTTTTACAGGAACTAAGTTTAAAACAATGTGTTTTGCACCTTTAATATGACCTTCATACCACTCTTCTTGTGTTCTTACATCCAAAATGACAGCGCCATTTTCTAAATACTCTTTAATATCTGCACTCATATCTTTTCTTTTAAACATGTCAAAAAAACCCATGTTGTATCTGTTTTTATTGTTGGCACAAAATTAAACCATTTTCAATCAGTTTTGTGTAACTTTTATTACTTTTCAAATCATGTAATGCTTTTAAAATTTCTTTTTCAATGGCATATTCTTTTTTGATGAATAATTCATATAACTCTAACAACAACAACCAATCCTTAGAAAATTTCGATTGTAGTTGATTAAAAATGAAGGTTACTTTTTCTTCAGATACCGAATTTGTAGTTCGCATCTCACACACTTGATCATACAATCCATACAACTCTTTTTCCATTTCTGAATAGTTGATTTTATGTGTTTTTGTGTTTGATACTTTGCTCATATCATCAAAAGAATTTACATCTGCAGCACCTGCATAAGCTGAAATCACTTCTTTTCCAATTGCCATGTCATAAATTCCCCATTCTGGTTTGAACAAAATTTCGTCTTTGAAAGTTACTGTACAATCATCCAAGGTGATTAATAGAATTTTTCCGCGCAAATCTCTAGTGCCAGTAATTGCTTTTCCTCTGACAACCAAACCACTTTCAAACTCTAAGGTCATGAATTCGCCTTCGTAAATTCCATACGTTTTCAAATCTCTTGGACTCATGTCTTCAATCGGTAAATTAATTCCTTTCAATTTCCCAACAGGACTTCCAAAACCATTTGCATGATGGGTTTTTCCATGGCCAATCAATTCTTTATCTCTGTTTGACAAAGCAGTTTCGCCCGAAGTTTGAAAATACGCAACGTTGTTATTTTTATCTTGAATTACGTTCGTAAAAACACCCGAAATTTGAATTTCTTTAGTCAATTCAACAGTTCCTAAACTCTTTGAATCTATCAACTTTTGAATGCCTTTGATACCTCCTGTTCTCAATGCCATTGTATTTGCAAATTCGTCTAAAACTAAACTTAAATAAGCAAAATCGGGAGTTACAAATAATTTAGGCTGCGGTTTTGTGATGTCAAAATTTACGTTTGCAGCATCTAAAGAATAGGGAACTTTTTTCACTATATCTTGCATACACCATGCACTTTCGCCAATAGACGACAACAATCCTGCACCATAAATTTTCGGATTTTCAATATTTCCAATTAACCCATATTCCACTGACCACCAATGCAAATTTCTGATTTGAGCCATTTCAGATAATTCACCCATATTTTCTTGCAACCATTCTACCTTTGATTGAGCAGCTTCAATGTCACTTTCAGAAGAATTTGGGTCTTCTTTCAAAATAGACAACAATCTAATGGCTTCATACATTTCATAATCTTTGGCTGATGAAATGGCTTTGCTCCCAATTTCTCCAAATCGTCTTAAATATTCAGCATATTCAAGATTTGCAATAATGGGTGCATGTCCTGCAGCTTCATGAATAATATCTGGTGCAGGCGTATATTCTATGTGATTGATAGTTCGCATATCAGAAGCAATCACCAATACATTATACGCTTGAAATTCCATAAAAGCATTTGGCGGAATAAATCCGTCTACAGAAACAGCAGCCCAACCAATTTCTTTCAAAATCCGATTCATGCCTTCCATGTGAGGAATATTTTCAATAGAAATTCCCGTTTTTTCAAGTCCAGCCAAATAAGATGTATGCGCAACTTTGCTTAAATAATCCACATTCATTCGCATCACATATCTCCAAACAGCCTGATTTTGAGGTGTATATTCCTCATAAGGTTGTTTCACAATAAATTTGTGCAAATGTTTTGGTAGTCTTTTGGTAACTTCATTCAGTTCAAAAAGTGGCTGCATTGTATTATTAATAAAATTTACTTTGTAAAATTACGAATTTTGTAATAAATGAAAATTCTTTAGCAGTAAAAAATGATTAAATTAATTATAAAAACCACCCATTTACGCTAACGCTTTCGTGAAATTTTACCAAATTCAATAAAATCTTTCTTATTTTTACGTTAAAATTTTTTCGAAATGAATAAGAAAGTAATTTTAATGATTTTAGATGGTTGGGGAATCACTCAAGACCCAAAAGTATCCGCAATTTATAACGCAATAACGCCATTTATCAACTCATTATATGACAAATATCCAAATGCTGAATTGAGAACTGATGGAGAACATGTGGGTTTGCCAGAAGGTCAAATGGGAAATTCAGAAGTGGGGCACATGAATTTAGGAGCAGGAAGAATTGTGTATCAAAATTTGGCAAGAATCAACAAAGCTATCAGAGAAAAAACCCTAGGACAAGAAAAAGTATTGATTGATACCCTCACATTCGCGAAAGAAAATCATAAAAATTTACATTTATTAGGATTGGTTTCTGATGGCGGAATTCACTCTCATATCAATCATATAAAAGGTGTGTTGGATGTTGCTAAAGAAAACAATATTGATAATGTCTTTTTACACGCTTTTACTGATGGACGTGATTGCGACCCAAAATCAGGCGCATTTTTCATCAATGAAATGCAAGAATACATGCAAAAAACTACTGGAGAATTAGCGACAGTTACAGGTCGTTATTATGCCATGGACAGAGATAATAGATGGGAACGTGTTCAAAAAGCATACGATTGTGTGGTCAATGCCATTGGAACAAAAACGACAGATGCTGTTGCATCCATCAAACAAAATTATGCCAATAATATTACTGATGAATTTTTAGAACCCATGATCATTACTGATGAAAATGGCGCTCCAAAAACTAGCATCAAAGAAGGAGATGTCGTTATTTTCTTCAATTATAGAACTGATAGAGGAAGAGAATTGACGAATGCTTTGAGTCAGCAAGATTTTCCTGAATTTGGTATGAAAAAGCTGAATTTATATTTCACGACAATGACCCTTTATGATGATACATTTTCAGGAATCAACGTGATTTATAACAATGATAATTTGAAAAATACCTTGGGTGAAGTATTATCAAATGCTGGAAAAAAACAAATCAGAATTGCAGAAACTGAAAAATATCCACACGTAACTTTCTTTTTTTCTGGAGGGCAAGAAATCCCTTTTGAAGGGGAAAAACGAATTTTAAGAAATTCCCCAAAAGTAGCTACATACGATTTGAAACCCGAAATGAGTGCTTATGAATTGCGTGATGCTTTGTGTGAAGATTTAAAAGCTGGTGAAGCTGATTTTGTATGTTTAAACTTCGCCAATGGAGATATGGTTGGTCATACAGGAATTATGGAAGCTGCCATTAAAGCATGTGAAGCTGTGGATATTTGTGCAAAAGATGTGATTGAAACTGGTTTGGCAAATGGCTATTCAACATTGTTAATTGCAGATCATGGAAATTGCGAAACAATGATGAATCCTGACGGTTCGCCTCACACTTCTCACACTACAAATCCGGTTCCTTTTATTTTAATTGACAACGAAATCAAATCAGTAAAAAGTGGCGTTTTGGGAGATATTGCTCCTACAATTTTAGATTTAATGGGCGTGAAACAACCCGCTGAAATGACTCAAAAATCTTTGTTATAATGTTTAAGAATTTGGTTTTCTTATTGACTTTGCTATTTTTTGTTGGATGTTCTTCCAATAAAAACATGTTGGATGAAAAATCAATAATTAAAAAAACTATCGAAAAAAAAGAATTTGAAATTCCTTCAAGAATTCCTTTTGAAACCATTGTAACTTCAAAAAAAGATGCTGATGGTTATTTGGTCGGTATTTCCAATAGATTTGATTTTCAGGATAGTGCTTACAAAGAATGGTTTGATAGCAGGTATCAAGAATATACAACTGACCAACAAGTTGTTAATGAAATTTCAAAACACATTCACAAACTGACCATCAAAGCATTCATGGGAACATGGTGCGAAGATAGCCAAAGAGAAATGCCAAAGTTTTATAAGATTTTAGACCAAACACAATTTGATGAAAATTATTTTCAATTGATTTGTGTTGACAAAACAAAAAAGCAAGAAAACCTTGAAAAAGACTTGAATATCTTTAGAGTTCCAACGATTATTTTTTATAAAAATGGTAAAGAAATTGGACGTTTTGTGGAATATCCGAGAGAAACTATTGAAAAAGACATCTTAAAAATTATTTCTGAGCAGCCTTAAAAACATTCTTATGTAGATTATAAATAAATCAATTTCTTAATAAATATAGTAACTTTACACTTTATTTTTGAAAATGATTGTAGTTAAAACCAAAGAAGAAATTGAAATCATGCGCGAAAGTGCATTAGTCGTTTCTAAAACTTTAGGAATGTTAGCCAAAGAAGTAAAACCAGGTGTTTCCACTTTACTTTTAGACAAATTGGCTGAAGAATTTATCCGAGAACAAGGTGCAATTCCAGGTTTTTTGGGTTTGTATGATTTTCCAAATACACTTTGCGTGAGTCCAAATTCGCAAGTAGTTCATGGAATTCCAAACAAAGAGCCTTTGAAAGAAGGAGATATTATTTCTATAGATTGTGGTGCAATCAAAAACGGATTTTATGGCGATCATGCATACACCTTTGCAATTGGTGAAATTGATGCTGAAACTCAAAAATTATTAGACATTACCAAACAAAGTTTATATTTAGGAATCAAAGAATTCAAAGCTGGAAACAGAGTGGGTGATGTTGGTTTTGCCATTCAACATTTTACTGAAAAACATGGTTATGGCGTTGTTAGAGAATTGGTTGGCCATGGTTTAGGACGCAAAATGCACGAAGATCCTGAAATGCCCAATTATGGCAAAAAAGGTGTTGGAAAAAAATTTATAGAAGGCATGACTGTGGCCATTGAACCCATGACAAATATGGGAACTCACAGAATAAAACATCACAAAGATGGTTGGACAATCACTACTTTAGATAACAAACCTTCTGCGCATTTTGAGCACAATGTGGCTATTGTAAACGGAAAACCTCAACTCCTTTCCACATTTGATTTCATTTATGAAGCCCTAGGAATTGCCTCCAATGAGGAAGATGAATTCAGAAATTAGCTTATTTTTGTCATTAACTTTGACACAGATTTCACAGATTTTCACTGATAAAAAACATAAAATAAAATGAACAATCTACTTTATGAGAAAGATACATACAAAATAATTGGAATTTGCATGGAAGTTCATAATCAACTTGGAAAAGGATTTAGTGAAATAGTTTATAGTGATGCTTTAGAATTTGAATTTATTGATAATAAAATTAAATATTCAAAAGAGAAAAATTTTAATTTAAATTACAAAGGAAATATTCTTCCTCACAAATACAGAGCAGATTTTATTATTAACGATTCAATTATATAAGAGATTAAAGCTA
>ERZ888423.450-NODE-450-length-41691-cov-12.942117_pt1 | contig 41691 bp, 37 predicted proteins | sample MGYA00520523_ERZ888423 | MGnify/ENA primary metagenome ERZ888423 (study PRJEB32303, sample SAMEA104408611) | aquatic metagenome | biome: Brackish water; feature: Pelagic; material: water | place: Baltic Sea | collected 2014-06-08T10:24:00 | depth 30,27 m ... | reverse complement strand
CAGTAGCATTTTTTGTGAACACCAAATCATCTGCATTAGCGCCGATGAAATTAGCGATGTTCGACCTCGAGTGCTCGAAGGCATCAGTTGCTTCCTCAGCGAGCTGATGCGCACCGCGATGGACTGCAGCGTTGTGATTTTCGTAAAAATCACGCTCCGCGTCCAGAACTTGGTAAGGCTTTTGCGAGGTTGCGCCACTATCTAGGTAAACCAGACGCCGATCATTACGCACAGTCCGTTTAAGTATCGGAAAATCTGCGCGTATCGCGGCAACGTCTAGTTTGCTCATATGTTATGCGGAAACAAACTGGGCGTAACCGTTTGCTTCGATGTCATCCGCTAATTCCGAGCCACCCTCGCGAACAATACGGCCATCGTAAAACACGTGCACAAAGTCAGGCTTCACGTATTTCAAAATTCGAGTGAAGTGCGTAATTAATAGGACACCAGTTTCACCCTTAGCGCACACCCGATTAATACCCTCTGAAACCACTCGCAGCGCGTCAACGTCTAGACCGGAATCAGTTTCATCCAAAACGGCGATCTTTGGATTGATTAATTCCATCTGCAAGATTTCAGTACGCTTACGCTCGCCGCCTGAGAAGCCCTCGTTTACATTGCGTTCAGCAAACTGCGGATCAATCTGTAGGCCGGCCATTGATTCCTTAAGCTCTTTAATCCAGTGACGTAAGTTTGGAGCTTCGCCTCTGATTGCGGTTATCGAAGTGCGAAGAAAGTTGGAAATCGATACCCCCGGTACTTCAACTGGATACTGCATCGCTAAAAACAGACCAGCACGAGCACGCTCGTCGACCGACATTGCCAGCACATCTTGCCCATCAAGTGTTACTGAGCCGCCAGTTATTGAATACTTGGGATGGCCTGCGATTGCATAAGCAAGGGTAGATTTACCCGAGCCATTAGGCCCCATAAGTGCATGTACTTCGCCGGCTTTTACCGTCAAGTCAACCCCACGAAGAATGTCCTTTGGACCATCTTCAGTAGTGACCTGGACAGTCAAACCCTTAATTTCTATAACTGACATGACTAACTCCTCGCGCTTTCGGATAGTGAAACAAAAATCATTGGATCTGTTTGGTCTTCTTCGATTACAACTTTGTAGGTTTGCAGATTTGAAGTGGCAGGTGGCCCAGAGGAAACTCCAGTTCGCAAGTCAAAAGATGATCCGTGCAACCAGCACTCAATCGAGCAGCCTTCAATGTCACCTTCGGAAAGTGAAACTTCGGAGTGGGTGCAAATGTCACTGACCGCAAACACGTCATTGTCGATTTTGGCAAGCAACACGTCCTCACCATCGACTGAAACCTTGAATGGTTTACGGTCTTGCAAACTAGAAACGCGAACTGTTTCAAACATTGTGGACATTAGATTTGACCACCAAGTCGGGTTTCGATACTGGTGCGAACTCGGTCGTTGATTTCTGGAACACCAATCTGTCCAAGCAAGTCCTCAAAGAAACCTCGAAGAACCAACTTGCGTGCCTCGTCCGGAGTAATTCCGCGCGACTGCAAGTAGAACAATTGCTCGTCATCGAATCGACCAGTTGTACTTGCGTGTCCAGCACCAACAATTTCGCCAGTTTCAATTTCCAAGTTTGGAACTGAATCTGCGCGTCCACCGCCGCTTAAAACTAAGTTTCGGTTGATTTCGTAAGTATCCGTACCTACGGCGTTTGCACGAATGAGCACGTCACCGACCCACACTGTGTGTGCATCTTCGCCATCTAATGCACCCTTGTAAACCACATTGCTTCGACAGTTAGCTTCGCTATGGTCAACGAACAGCCGATGCTCAGCATGTTGGCCAGCACTCGCGAAATACAGGCCGAAGAGTTCAGCTTGACCACCAGGTGCGGTGTAAACCACACTCGGCAAAATTCGCACTACTTCTCCACCAAGTGTTATCAACACATGCTTGGCTGATGAATCTCGGCCAAGAGTGATTCGATGCTGTGCCAAGTGCACTGCCTTAGCATCCCAATCTTGCAATGACACAACGCAAACACTCGCGCCATCGGCTACATTGATGTCGATGTTTCCGGCGTATGTTGCATCACCAATGTGATCAACAATTACAACAGCCTTTGCAAACTTCTCAACATTGATGTCGAGTTGACCATAAGCCACTGCGCCCGATCCAACTATTGAGACAACAACAGATTCGTCTAGTTGTGCGTCTGCTGAAATCGTCAAAGTAGAGATTGAATCAAGGCTTGCCCAGGCACCAGCAGCAATCTTGTCTGTGAAACCCTGACGATCTCCGGCTTTAGCCGAAGTCAGCTCGAATGTCGCACCTGGGACTTTATTAACTGCGATTGCCATGCCACCAGTGGTTGGCACATCACCTTTATGTAAGTCCCGAAGTTTTGACATCGGGGTAAATCGAAATTCTTCATCACGACTTGTCGGAGTTGGGAAATCACTTGGTTCCAGCGAGCGGATCACTGGTGTGTGATCCTTCGGTGGCACTATTGCGACTTCACGTTCAATGTGTTCGGTAACAGCGGTCATGTCTAGCCAACCGCTCCTTCCATTTGAAGCTCGATTAGTCGGTTAAGTTCTAGGGCATATTCCATTGGCAGTTCCCGTGCAATCGGTTCAATAAAGCCACGAACGATCATTGCCATAGCTTCTGCCTCATCAAGTCCGCGAGACATTAAGTAAAACAGTTGATCCTCGGAAACTTTGGAAACTGACGCTTCGTGCCCAAGTGATACATCATCTTCCCGAACATCAACGTACGGATATGTATCTGAACGGGAAATGTCATCAACAAGTAAGGCGTCACAGCGAACTGTGCTCTTACTTCCGTAAGCGCCTTCCAGTACCTGAACCAGGCCACGATACGACGTACGTCCGCCACCCCGAGCCACAGACTTACTGATGATTGATGAAGATGTTAGTGGCGCTGCATGCACCATTTTTGCGCCAGCATCTTGATGTTGACCCTCGCCAGCAAAAGCCACTGAAAGTGTTTCGCCCTTAGCGTGTGGTCCCTGTAACCAAATTGCTGGGTATTTCATGGTTACTTTCGATCCGATGTTTCCATCGACCCATTCCATGGTCGCACCTTCGTGCGCAACTGCGCGCTTAGTAACTAAGTTATAAACATTGTTAGACCAGTTTTGAATAGTGGTGTAACGGCAGCGTCCACCTTTTTTAACAATGATTTCCACAACAGCTGAGTGCAGTGAATCACTTGAATAAGTTGGTGCAGTGCAGCCTTCTACGTAGTGAACGTAAGCACCTTCATCAACAATGATCAGGGTACGTTCGAATTGACCCATGTTTTCGGTATTAATTCGGAAGTATGCCTGTAGTGGAATGTCTACCTGGACGCCCTTTGGCACGTAAATGAACGAACCACCAGACCACACCGAAGTGTTTAAGGCAGCAAACTTATTGTCACCTACTGGAATCACGGTTGCAAAGTACTCCCGGAATAAATCTTCATGCTCACGTAAGGCGGTATCAGTATCAACGAAAATTACGCCCTGTTCTTCTAGGTCCTCGCGAATCTTGTGATACACAACTTCGGATTCATACTGCGCTGCAACGCCGCCAACTAATCGCTGCTTCTCGGCTTCTGGGATTCCCAAACGATCGTAAGTGTTCTTGATATCGTCAGGCAGTTCGTCCCAGCTAGTAGCTTGTTTTTCTGTTGAACGAACAAAGTACTTGATGTTGTCGAAATCAATTCCGGATAAGTCGCTTCCCCAGTTTGGCATTGGCTTTTTTCCAAAGAGGTTAAAACCCTTTAGGCGCAGGTCAAGCATCCACTGTGGCTCGTTCTTTAAGCCTGAAATGTTGCGCACAACTTCTTCATTGATTCCGCGTCTGGCAGTGCTACCTGCGTGATCACTGTCATGCCATCCGAAATCGTAATTTCCGAGTGCATCTAAATGTTCTTGTTGAGTTGTCATGCGTTTTCCCTTCGGGTGTGTGGAACTAGTGTCGTGCAAACTGCATTACCTTTTGCGATTGTCGCTAACCGAGTGACATGCACTCCAGTTAATTCTGAAAATGCTTTGGTTTCTTCTTCACAAATTGCTGGAAACTCGGCTGCTACATCGCCCATAGGGCAATTGTGTTGGCAAATTTGAGTTGAGCCATGGAGGCCTGGTGTCTCAGTAGCGGCGTAGCCATCTTGATTCAGCGCCTCTATTAACGCCATCGCGCGCTCTTCGATGGTGGCTAATGCGGAAATTTCGTTATGACGCGAAACAAAGTCTTTTGCAATTGTGTTGGCGAAGTCTCGAACTCCCGCTGAACCTGCTGTGTTATTCAAATACTTAACCGCACTCAAACTCAAACTTTCCTGGTGCTCACCGAATCTGGCGCGACCTTTAGCGGTAAGTGCAAACACTCGGGAAGGACGACCGCGACCACGCTTTGAATCCAAAGCTGCCGGACCATATGGCGCTCTTTCACTTGATTCCACTAATCCTGCGGCTGCCAGTTGATCTAATTGCTTTCGCACCGCTGCGCCAGTTAAACCCAAAATATCGGCTACTTCAACGGTGGTTGACGGACCGTTATTGAGCAAGGTACGAGCAACTGTTGCTGCCGCTGTTCCTTCGAATTTCACAACTTAATAGTTGCATAAATCAACAGATTTTGCATCTTATGCAACTCCAGTGCTAAAAAATCCCCACCAGCAAACAACTTCCGATGGACTTAGGCTGAGACTATGGCCGTCACAACTCTGAAATCCCCTGTAACCCTTAAAAACTGGGAACTTCGTACATTAGTCGCTAATTTGGTGGCCCAAACGGGAATCGTGCTAACCGGCGCAATCGTGCGACTAACTTCCTCTGGGCTGGGCTGTCCAACTTGGCCAGAATGTGTCGAAGGGTCAATAGCGCCAACATCCACGCAGACTGAGTCTTGGCATAAGTACGTCGAGTTTGGAAATCGCTTATTAACTTTTGTGCTGCTAATTATTGCCCTGCTAACTATTGCGGCGATTCGAGCGCACAATAAGGCGCGTGCTGCCTCAGGGCTAAATAAGCGCAGGCCACTGACTCTGCTAGCAGTTGGATCACTCGTAGGAATATTTGGCCAAGCAATACTTGGTGGCATTACCGTGTTGACCGGTTTACACCCACTAACTGTTGCTGCGCATTTCATGGTCTCGATTGGATTGATTACTGTTGCGCAAGTACTGCTAACAAAAGCTCAGGATCCTAATGACGCACCAGTAGTTAGTTTGGTTCCAGCTCCCATCGCAATCGGAATGCGGATCCACATTTGGTTAGCCTTGAGTTTAGTTGCGGTTGGAACTTTAGTAACTGGATCTGGACCCCATGCTGGCGACACTGCGGAAATAGTTCGACTTGGGTTTGATGAGCGCACGATATCTGCAATCCACGCTGACTTTGTTTTTTTGTTTGTCGGATTAACAGTTGGGCTTCTGATCGCCCTAACCGCAACTCGCTCTGACGCAAAAATTATCCGACTAGCTTGGGTTGTGTTTGCTATCTGCCTAGTGCAAGGAATCATTGGTTATACCCAATACTTCACTGGCTTACCTTGGGTACTAGTCGCATTTCACGTGCTTGGTGCTTGTCTACTTTGGATCGCAACGGTTCGCTTTTACTTATCGCGAAACATGCGAGGAGTTAGTTAATAAACGGATCGATCCCGATTGCCAAAAAAATAAGAGACAGGTAACTGATCGACCAATGAAATAGTTTCATTGGTTTCAAATCCGCGGTTTCCTTGCGCACGCGAGCTTGCAGGGCATAAGCCTCATAAACAAACACTGCCCCAAAAATTACTGCACTAGCAATGTAAAACCAATTCATGTTGGCAACCGGAATCAAAAGTAAAGTAATGCCAACCATTGCCCAGGAATAATAAATAATTTGCTTCGCAACAGTGGCGGGTGCTTGCTCAACTGGCAGCATTGGAATCCCAGCGGCCGCGTAGTCTTCCTTATATCGAAGTGAGAGCGGCCAATAATGTGGTGGCGTCCAAAAGAAAACAATTAGAAACAATATGACAGGTGTCCACGAGAGGGATTCTGTTACTGCGCTCCAGCCAATTAGTACTGGCATACATCCTGCGGCCCCACCCCACACAATGTTTTGTGAAGTACGCCTCTTAAGAAGCATTGTGTAACCAACCACATAAAACACAATCGCTACAACCGCTAGACCAGCACTTAGATAATTTACGGTTAACGAAAGTGTGATGACCGATAAAATCGACAGCAGAATTCCAAAAATTACCGTGTTTTTGCCACTTATTTGGCCAGTTGCCGAAGGCCGGTGAGCTGTTCGTTGCATTAAAGCGTCAATGTCTCGATCCAAGTAGCAATTCAAAACGTTGGCTCCCCCAGCGGCCAAGGTTCCGCCAAGTAAAGTCCAGCAAACTAGTGTCCAACTTGGGAATCCCCCAGCAGCCAGAAACATAGTTGGGATCGTGGTTACGAGTAGAAGCTCGATAATTCTCGGCTTAGTCAGCGCTAAATAAGCGCGCCAGGTTGGACTAACAATATGAGGTTGCGCGCTAACAGGTTGATCCAAATCAGTGAGACGCGAAGACACATAATGAGCCTACCTGCGCCTATTGCTTGTTGCGAACGGCGAGTAGATAGCCTTTACTCGTGAATGAATTCATCTGGTCTGAGTTGGACGATCAAGCCGTAGTTTCTGCTCGCGTGCTAGCTATGGACAGCGTGCAAAAAGTTGGGAACGGACATCCAGGAACTGCCATGAGCTTGGCTCCGATGGCATATCTACTTTTCCAAAAATGGCTTCGGCACGACCCAACGGATCCCAAGTGGCAAGGTCGGGATCGTTTCGTACTTTCCAACGGCCACAGCAGTATCACGCTTTACATTCAATTGTTTTTAAGCGGCTACGCCATGGAACTTGATGACTTGAAGTCCTTTCGCACCTGGGAAAGTTCCACTCCTGGCCATCCAGAATTTGGACATACCCAAGGCGTTGAAGCAACTACCGGACCACTTGGCACCGGACTTGCAACGGCTGTTGGAATGGCAATGGATGCTCGTTATGTTAGAAATTTACTTGATCCAAATGCACCTGCCGGCACAAGTGTTTTTGACCATCGGATTTGGGTAATCGCAGGTGATGGCTGCCTCCAAGAAGGCGTTACCTCGGAAGCATCATCGCTAGCCGGTCACCAGCAACTTGGAAACTTGTTCGTACTTTATGACGATAATCACATCAGTATCGAAGGTGACACCCAGGTTTCTTTTACCGAAGATGTGCTGGCACGTTACCGCGCATACGGTTGGAACGTATTGCATGTTGACATGCAAAGCAATGGAAGTATCGATGTAACTGGTTTGGATCAAGCAATCAGCGAAGCTGCTAGTAAGAGTGATAAGCCGACGCTTATCCGCGTTCGAAACATCATTGGCTGGCCAGCGCCAAACTTGCAGAACACTGGAAAAATTCATGGCTCTGCTTTAGGGGAAGCGGAAGTTGCTGCCACAAAAGAAATTCTTGGCGTGGATGCTACGCAGACATTTCAAATTTCTGAAGCCTTACTATCTCATACTCGAAAAGTCACACAACGTGGTGTTGCAATTCATGACAATTGGAATAAGTCGCTAGAGAATTGGTCAACTGCGAATCCAACTGCAGCGCTCCTTTATCAACGTCTCTTAGCGCGTGAGTTACCAATTGATTGGCACGCAAGTATTCCTAGATTTGAACCAGGTACATCAGTAGCAACGCGAAAAGCCTCAGGCGACACAATTAATGCGATAGCTGGGGTGCTTCCTGAACTTTGGGGTGGCTCAGCTGACTTAGCAGATAGCAACTTAACTTCAATAGAGCATGGGAACTCATTTCTTCCTGGCAATAGTGAAATGCCAAACGCCAATCCTGGTGGCCGAATAATTCATTACGGAATTCGTGAATTTGCAATGGCGTGCGCCATGAATGGTATGGCTTTGGGCGGAATAACCCGACCGTTTGCGGGAACCTTCTTGGTCTTTAGTGATTTCATGCGCGGAGCAGTGCGCTTATCTGCGCTGATGAATATTCCAGCGACCTACGTCTGGACTCATGACTCCATCGGACTTGGCGAAGATGGGCCCACGCATCAACCAGTTGAACACCTCTGGGCATTACGTGCTATTCCAAATTTGCATGTGATCAGGCCCGCTGATGCAAACGAAACGGCAACGGCTTGGCGCCTAATTTTGGAAGCAAATCACCCAGCAGGCATTTGCCTTTCCCGGCAAAACTTGCCAGTGATAGCCAGTGCTGCCACAAGCGATGTTTCCAAAGTAGGTAAAGGCGCATACGTGATCTCGGAAAGTTCGGGCGAAATAGCGGTAATTTTGATCGCCACCGGTTCCGAAGTGTCATTGGCGCTTGCCGCGCAAACGACATTGGAGCGCAGTGGAGTATCGACTCGAGTTGTGTCGGCACCTTGTTTGGAATGGTTTGACAATCAAAGTGCTGATTACCGCGAATCTGTCCTGCCCAGTGAGGTAACTGCTCGGGTTTCGGTAGAGGCAGGGATTTCGCAGGGCTGGTGGAAATACGTAGGCACTGCAGGAAGGTGCATCAGTTTAGAACATTTTGGAGCATCTGCTGGAGCAGAAAAACTCTACGAAGAGTTTGGAATTACTAGCGAAGCAATCGTTGCCGCAGCGCAAGAGATTCTTAACTAGATTTTTTTACCGCGCAAATTGGCAAGTGCCTCATCAAGTATGCCTTTGCCATCTTTATCGTTGCGGCGTTCTTTTACATAAGCCAAGTGAGTCTTATAAGGTTCAGTTTTTGCAAGCACAGGTGGATTTTCTTTATCTGTTCCTGCCGGAAGGCCACACTTTGGACAATCCCACTCAGTTGGCAGATCAGCATCATGCGCAAAACTCGGTGTGGTCTCATGACCTGCGGCGCAGTAAAACGGTAAGTAGATCCGGGGAGCTGCTTCCCCACGAACGGCTTCTCCCATTGGGCCCGCTCCAACACGACTTCCGCGAATTGCACTACCACTAGCCATGTTTTGCTCCTAAATTACTTACACTGATTTTAATAGAAGACCTAAACCAATGATTGCGGCAGTCCAGATCAGGGCTAGCGCAATTGTGATTCGATCTAAGTTTCTTTCGGCAACAGAAGAGCCACCTAGCGATGAACTCATGCCGCCGCCAAATAGATCTGATAACCCGCCACCTTTACCTTTATGGAGTAAAACTAAAGCGATGAGCAACAAACTAGTTATTGCTAGTAACACCTGAAAAGCTGCAATCATGATTCACCTTCTAGCATGTGGGATAACACCATTCTACGGGTGCATTCGATAGCGACAAACCGAGACGAATTCGTCTGGATCTAACGAGGCGCCACCTACTAATCCACCGTCAATGTCTGCCTCTTTCATAAGGGCGGCGACATTTTCCGCCTTCATCGAGCCACCATAAAGTACCCGGACTTGATCTGCAGCCGAGCCATGTGTCTCACGTATCCGGTTTCGGATCGCCCCGCAGACTTCTTGCGCATCACTAGGCGTTGCAACTTCCCCAGTGCCAATTGCCCAAATAGGTTCGTAGGCAATTACCAAATTTGCAACATCAGAGGATGCTACCCCTGCCAAGGCTGCATCAAGTTGGGCCAAGGTAAAAGCTACTTGCTCGCCTGCTTTTCTTGTTTCCAAACCTTCGCCCACACACAAAATAGGCGTTAAGCCATTGCGCAGTGCGGCCTGAACTTTTGAATTTACTTTCTGGTCGTCCTCAGCATTATTCGCGCGACGCTCAGAATGACCCACAATTACGAAGGTGCAGCCAAGTTTGGCCAACATTGCCCCGCTGACCTCACCGGTGAATGCGCCCTTGTCTGCCACTGCCAAATCTTGCGCACCATACTTAAGGGCGATCTTGTCGCCATCCACCAAAGTTTGCACAGAACGGATATCAGTGAAAGGTGGGATGACTGCGATCTCAAGTGCTGCAAAATCATCTGCCGTAAATGTGTAAGCAAATTTTTGCACCAATGCGATGGCCTCAATGTGATTTAAATTCATTTTCCAGTTGCCAGCCATTAACGGGGTGCGCGCCATTTAGTTGTCCTCCAGGACTGTAATACCCGGCAATTCTTTGCCTTCGAGAAATTCTAAGCTAGCGCCACCGCCAGTAGATACGTGTGAAAATTGCGAATCTGCAATTCCGAATAATCGAATAGCTGCTGCTGAATCGCCGCCGCCCACCACAGTCATTGCGTCAATCTTGGTGATAGCCAAAGCTAATGACTTGGTGCCAGATTCAAACGCTGGCATTTCAAAAACTCCCATAGGTCCATTCCAGATAATAGTTTTTGCATCTGAAATCTTTGCCACAAACTTCGTTATGGATTGCGGGCCAATGTCCAAACCCATCCAGCCATCTGGAATTTGATCGACTGAAACAGTTTCTGTTTTTGCATCAGCCGCAAATTTATCCGCCACTACAACATCAATTGGTAAGACAATGTCGACGCCATTTTTTTCTGCTGTTACTAAAATCGCCTTTACGTTATCAATTTGCTCGACTTCAAGAAGAGAATTTCCCACTGACTTACCCTGCGCGGCTAAGAACGTGAAACACATGCCACCGCCCACGATCAATTTATCTACACTTTGAACTAGATTTTCGATTACTTTAAGTTTGTCACTAACTTTTGAGCCGCCCAAGATCACAACGTATGGTCGCTCTGGGCTATTCAAGACTTTATTAAAGACCGTAACTTCGCCATGCACTAGTAATCCAGCAGCACTTGGTAATGCCTCTGCTAGTTCGGTAACGCTAGCCTGCGAGCGATGTACAACTCCAAATCCATCGCTGACAAACAAATCACCCATGCCTGCCCAAGCCTTTGCCAACTCAGTGCGTTCACTCTTTGTCTTGCTGGTTTCACGAGGATCAAATCTCACATTTTCCAACATCGCAATGTCGCCATTAGCCAATTTAGCAATGGTCGCTTTGGCGCTTGCTCCGCACACATCGCTTGCTAATTCGATTTCACACCCAAGTATTTCGCTTAAGCGAACTGCCGCTGGAGCTAACGAAAATTTTGCTTCAGGTACGCCTTGTGGTCTTCCAAGATGTGCCAATAGAACTACCCGAGCGCCGCGATTTCTCAGGTTTTCAATTGTTGGGAGACTCGCTCTGATGCGCCCGTCGTCAGTTATCTGACCTTGTTCGAGTGGAACATTGAAGTCAGCTCGAACAAAAACAATTTTGCCAGCAACTTCTAGATCTTCAACCCCACGAATCTGCATGCTTTAAAGTTTTGAGCCAACGAATTTTGTAATGTCAACGAGGCGATTTGAATAACCCCACTCATTGTCATACCAACCAACGACCTTCACGGTATTGCCCATAGCAATCGTGAGAGATGCGTCAAAAATACAGGAAGCTGGATCCGTAACTATGTCGGAGGAAACAATTGGATCTTCGGTGTAAGTCAAATAACCCTTTAGTGCGCCGTTAGCCGCAGCTTTGACGACTTCATTTACTTCTTCCTTTGTCACTGATTTCTTTAATACTGCAGTTAGGTCGGTAGCAGAGCCTGTTGGAACTGGAACGCGCATGGCATAACCATCTAACTTGCCCTTGAGTTCTGGCATAACTAGGCCAATTGCCTTGGCAGCGCCAGTGGTCGTAGGGATTAAATTAGTTGCTGCTGCGCGTGACCTGCGTAGATCAGGATGTGGGAAATCTAAAATAACTTGATCGTTTGTGTACGCATGAATAGTGGTCATCAATCCATGATCAATTCCAAATGCATCATTTATCGCTTTAGCCATTGGCGCCAAGCAATTGGTCGTGCACGAAGCGTTGGAAATTACGTGATGCTTAGCAGCGTCATAAGTTTCATGATTAACGCCCATCACAATCGTTACGTCTTCATTACTAGCGGGCGCGGAGATAATTACTTTTTTGGCGCCGGCAGATATGTGAGCCGCTGCCTTTGTTGCATCCGTGAAATGGCCAGTTGATTCGATGACGATGTCTGCGCCCAAATCTGCCCAAGGCAAAGCTCCGGGATCTCGCTCGGAGGTTACGGTGATGGTTTTACCTGCAACGATTATTGAATTATCGGTGAAAGTTACTTCCTTACCAAGACGTCCCAAAATTGAATCGTATTTAAGCAAATGAGCAAGAGTCTTGTTGTCTGTTAGATCGTTAATGCCAACAATTTCTATGTCAGCACCAGTAGCGGCAATCGCACGAAAATAATTGCGACCAATTCGGCCAAAACCGTTAATTCCAACTCGTATTGTCATGCTTAGTCTCCCTTTAGTAAATCCAAATTATGTTTCGGACCCGTGACCATTCAAATGCCAAAATCGATTTTGGATTATTGCTCGAGCATATCAGCGGTGAGTCCAGCTTCCGTGTTAGGCATACCTAAATCAGAAGCTCGTTTATCTGCCATGGCTAGCAACCTGCGAATTCTCCCAGCGATTGCATCTTTGGTCATAGGTGGATCAGCAAGTGCACCAAGTTCTTCAAGGCTCGCTTGCTGATGGGTTACTCGTAACTGTCCAGCTTCCAATAAATGTGCTGGGATTTCATCGCCAAGAATCTCGATGGCTCTTGCTGCCCGTGCACCTGCAGCTACTGCTGCGCGCGCCGAACGTCTCAAATTTGCATCATCAAAATTAGCTAGCCGATTTGCAGTGGCTCGAACTTCGCGCCGCATCCGGCGCTCTTCCCAAGCCAAAACTGATTCGTGCGCCCCGATGCGTGTAAGTAACGCTCCAATTGCGTCGCCATCACGAATAACTACTCGATCAACGCCTCTTACTTCTCGGGCCTTAGCCACAATGCCAAGACGGCGCGCGCTACCAACTAGTGCCAAAGCCGCTTCTGGGCCTGGGCAAGTTATTTCCAGAGATGAGGATCTTCCTGGTTCAGTTAATGATCCATGAGCCAAGAAAGCGCCACGCCATGCGGCTTCGGCATCGCATAAACTCGCTGAAACTATGTGAGGTGGCAATCCACGAATTGGTCGCCCACCGCCATCTACTAAGCCAGCTTGCTTAGCTAAGTTTTCGCCTTCGTTTGCAACCCGCACTAAGTACCGACTACCTTTTCGGATGCCCGCACCCGAAAGTACGGAAATCTCACTTTCGTGACCAAAGATTTCAGCTAAGTCTTTGCGTAGCCTGCGAGCTGCTTGCCCAGTATCGAGTTCTGCTTCGACCACAATTTTTCCACTGACAATATGCAAGCCACCAGCAAACCGAAGTAATGCCGAAACTTCGGCCTTTCGGCAACATTTTTTGGTGATCGGAAGTCGACTAAGTTCATCTTTGACTGCCGCTGTCATTGCCATGGTTCAATCCTGCCATGAGCAAATATTGAGGCGAACGCCGAGGCTAACTCAACGGGTGCATGCTGATCGATGGCTCCATGTTGATTTGCGATCTTGGCCCATTCAATTCGGGCGCCAGCAACTTTGGCAACTCGCTCCAATTCTGCAGTATCCACCACGTGATCTGGGTCCGCTAAGACCACATCAACTCGAAAATTTGGATAACTCGTTGCTAAAACTTCCAGGTAACGAGTCGCGCTATAGCCATCTGTCTCGCCAACTTGGGGGCGCAGGTTCAAGGTTAAAATTCGCATCGCTGTGGTCTCATGAAGTGCTTGGGACATTTGTGGAACTTGGAAGTGAGTTAACACACTCGTGTACCAAGAACCTGGTCCAAGGACTAACGCGTCCGCATCACGCACGGCAGCAACCGCTTGTTGGCAAACAGTTGGATTCTCTGGCTGCAAGGCAATACTTTGAATTTCATGCGCTGTTGTTGCAACCTGAACTTGGCCACGGACCTCTTCGATTGCGCCTAACTCTGTTTTTACCTGCGCCACAATCTCGAGCGGCTCAATGCAAAGCGGTAGCACTTTTCCCTTTGCATCCAAGAGTCGGGCAACCCAATCGAGTCCAGCAACGACATCCCCAGTTTCTTCCCACAACGCAGTGATCAACAAGTTCCCAAGTGAGTGTCCATCAAGTTGGCCAGTTGAGGAAAATCTATGTTGCAAAACCTTGGCCCAAGTTGAGCCCCAATTGTCATCGCCACAAAGCGCAGCCAGCGCCATTCGCAAATCCCCTGGTGGCACAATGCCAAATTCATCTCTGAGTCGACCACTGCTGCCACCGTCATCACTCACGCCAACAACAGCAGTTAGATGTGGTGTGACTCGCCGAAGTGCCCGCAAGCTTGCGGCCAATCCGTGCCCGCCGCCGAGTGCAACAACCGCAAGCGGGCGTTGTGGTGCAATTGACATCTATTCTCGTCCCAAATCGCGGTGCACAACTCGAACTTCAACGCCGCTTTTAACCAGTCGAGCTGACAAGTTTTCGGCCATTGCCACGCTTCGATGCTTGCCACCCGTACACCCCATCGCAATGGTCACAAAACGTTTACCTTCGCGCAGATAGCCGTCTTCAACTATGTCAAGGAGTTCAGAATACTTAGTGAGAAAATCCTGCGCTGTTGGAAAACCTACAACGTAATCGTTAACTTCGGCATCTAGTCCAGTCAGTTCCTTAAGTTCTGGATCCCAATAAGGATTTGGCAAGAATCGCATATCCGCAACTAAGTCTGCATCAACTGGAATCCCATACTTAAATCCAAATGACATGATTGTGGCTCGAAGCGCATAGTGTTCATCGTCACCGAACGAATTTTCAATTGAACGCCGCAACTCATGCACGTTGAAATTACTCGTATCAATTACGATGTCAGCCTCAGCACGCAAGTCACGCAATAGTTCTCGTTCGCGTTGTACCGCTCCCAACAAACTTTCATCCCTCTGAAGCGGATGCGGCCGGCGGGAAGACTCATATCGGCGAACTAGCGCTTCATCTCCGGCTTCCAAGAACAGCACTCGTAAATCATGTCCAGCAGCTTTGATTATGGAAAGTGATTCGCGGAGTTCATCAAAAAGTTGACCACCTCGCACATCTGCAACAAGTGCGACCTTGCGCGATTGTGTTCGTTCTAATACATAATCCACGACGTTGATCATTAGCGTAGGTGGCAAATTATCGACTACAAACCAGCCAACATCTTCTAGTGCGCGTGTGGCAGTGGAGCGTCCAGCTCCAGACATACCCGTAACTAAAGTTACGCTTAACATTTTTTCCGAAGGACTAGAGTTACTCACGATTCAATTATCTCGCCTGTTGCTGTGTTGATTGACGTTTCCTCGGAATTTGACTCACTCAAAAACTGCCAAATTTGTTCGGCTTGAATTGGTCCAATACCTGCAACTGTGGCTAACTCGGCAACATTGGCCTGAGCAACTTTCTTAAGTGATCCGAAGTGAGCCAATAATGCTTTTTTCTTAACTGGACCTAGACCTGGGATATCATCTAACACGCTGTCAACCATGCCTTTAGATCGTCGATTACGGTGCAGTGAGATCGCAAATCTGTGGGCCTCATCACGTACGCGTTGCAACATAAACAATGCCTCACTATTGCGCGGCAAAATTACGGGGTAAGCATCGCCCGGTCGCCAAATTTCCTCCATGCGTTTAGCCAGTCCAATTACGTGCATGTTTCCAACACCACTTAACTCAAGGGCTTTTGCTGCTGCATTTACCTGAGGTAAGCCGCCATCTATCACCAATAAATTCGGTCGATACGGCCTTAATTCCTCGTGTTCTTTAAATCTGCGGGTAACCACTTGCGCAATTGAAGCGGTGTCATCACGCGGATCGTTGATTATGAATTGCCGATAATCCTTTTTGCGTGGGATACCGTCCTCAAATACGACTAATGATGCGACTACGTTTGTGCCCGAGATGTGCGAGACATCGATACATTCAATTCGAAGTGGCGCATCAGGTAGTCCGAGTGCTACTTGGATTTCCGCTAAAGCTTTACTTCGGGTCACCAAATCGGCAGATCGTTTAGTTTTGTGGATACCTAACGCGCCACCAGCATTGGCCAGTACCGTTTCCATCAATATTCTTTTATCTCCACGTGCAGGAACTCGAACACTGATCTGTGCCTCTCGGATAACACCTAAGAGATCTGCCAAACTCGTCGCACTTTCTGGTTCATGGCTCACCAGTACTTCAACAGGGATCTCCTCTTTTGTTGCTGTCGCATAAATGTGCATCAAAGCATCAGTCATTAGAGATTCACTAGTTGCTTCAACTGAATTTTCCATTATGAAACCACGTTGACCAACTATGCGACCACCACGAACTGAAAATACTTGGACTGCAGACTGTAGATCGTCATGTACTAGTCCGACAACATCTGCATATGTGTCATCAGGTAAAACTACAACGCTCTTTTCAAGCACTCGCTCCAGTGCGGCTAAGTCATCTCTTAAAACTGATGCCTGCTCATAGTCTTGAGTCTCCGAAGCTGACTTCATTCGATTCGCTATGTCAGCCATGATGTCTTTAGAATTTCCCGACATAAATGACATAAATTCTTTAACCAGCGCGCGATGATCCGGTGCTGAAATCTTTCCAACGCAGGGCGCACTACACCTATCAATATGTGCGAGTAGACACGGCCTACCGGCCGCTTTGGCATTTCGAAATACTCCCGAAGTACAACTTCGAACTGGAAATACTCGCAATAGGTGATCTAGCGAGTCGCGAATTGCCCAGGCTTGAACATAAGGACCAAAGTAAGTATTACCTTTACGTTTATCACCTCGATAAACGTAAGCCCGTGGAAATTCTTCGGTAGTTGAAAGCGCTAAGTACGGATAACTCTTATCGTCGCGGTATCTGACATTGAAATTAGGGTCAAATTCCTTTATCCACGCATACTCAAGCTGGAGTGCTTCAGTTTCTGTTCTAACCATTACCCAGTCAACGGCTACTGCAGTATTAACCATGCTCTGAGTTCTTGGGTGTAAATCATTTCCAAAATATGAATTCAGACGGCTCCGCAGATTTTTTGCTTTGCCCACATAAATGACGCGTTCCGCCGCGTCGCGCCAACGGTATACGCCCGGACCAATTGGGATGTCCTTTGGTTTGTCTGTTAGCTGCACAGCAGTTACTTACTTATGGACTTTCCGGCTACGAGTAGTGGCTTTAGAAACACTGCAGTATGGCTGGTCTTATGTTTAACGACATCTTCGGGAGTGCCTGCCACCACAACTTCGCCACCACCTGAACCACCCTCAGGACCCATGTCGATAACCCAGTCCGCAGTTTTGATCACATCTAAGTTGTGCTCAATCACAATTACAGTATTTCCCTTATCAACTAAGGAATGAAGGACAATCAGTAATTTCCTGACATCCTCAAAATGCAGTCCAGTTGTTGGTTCATCCAGAACATAAACAGTCCGGCCAGTTGAACGCTTCTGCAGCTCTGAAGAAAGTTTCACGCGTTGGGCTTCCCCGCCACTCAAAGTGGTTGCTGGTTGACCAAGTCGCACATAGCCCAGGCCCACATCAACCAGGGTCTGTAAGTGGCGCGCAATGGGCGGAATACTTGCAAAGAAATTTAACGCTTCTTCAACCGGCATGTTGAGTACATCAGCAATAGTTTTATTCTTGTAATGAACTTCAAGAGTTTCTCTGTTGTACCTAGCGCCATGGCAAACTTCACACGGTACATAAACATCAGGCAAGAAATTCATTTCGATCTTTAACGTGCCATCACCTGAGCAGGATTCGCATCGACCGCCCTTTACGTTGAAAGAGAATCTCCCTTGTTGATAACCACGCATTTTTGCTTCTGGAGTTTCCGCGAAGAGCTTGCGCACGTGATCAAAAACCCCGGTATAAGTTGCAGGATTTGATCGTGGCGTGCGACCAATGGGACTTTGGTCGACGTGCACAACTTTATCGAGCAGGTCAACGCCTTCGACTTTTTTATGTCGTCCCGGCACGGTACGCGCCCCGTTCAGATCCCGGGCTAATACGTTGTAAAGCACGTCATTAATTAAAGTGGATTTTCCGGAACCAGATACTCCGGTGACTGCCGCGAACACACCAAGTGGAATCTCTACTGTGACATCAGCAAGGTTGTGTTCACTGGCGTTAAAGATCTTTAACTTGCGACTCGGATCCACGGGCCTACGCGTTGCCGGAACATCGATCTTTCGCTTTCCAGATAAGTATTGCCCAGTAATAGATTCTTTAGTCTTAATCAATTTTTCATAAGATCCACTGGAAACAACATAGCCACCGTGCTCCCCTGCGCCTGGGCCAATGTCTACGATCCAATCTGCAGTTCGGATTGTGTCTTCATCATGTTCCACAACAATTAGTGTGTTGCCTAGATCACGAAGCCGAATCAAAGTTTCGATCAATCGATGATTATCACGCTGATGCAATCCAATACTTGGTTCATCCAACACATAAAGCACACCTGTTAAACCACTGCCGATTTGGGTAGCTAACCGAATTCGCTGTGCCTCCCCACCGGCCAAAGAGCCAGCAGAACGTTCTAGTGAAAGATAGTGCAGGCCAACATCAATTAAAAACGCAAGGCGTTCATTTACTTCTTTCAAGACACGGTCAGCAATGGCACGCTCGCGAGGCGAAAGCTCTAGCTTCTTCAAGAATTGCGCACACTCGCCAATTGGCAATTCGGCAATTTGAGCAATGCTTTTACCGTTTAATGTGACTGCTAACGAAAGTGGCTTAAGCCGAGCACCGTTACAGGCTGGGCACGGGACTTCCCGCATGTAACCCTCAAGTTTTTCTCTGCTTGAATCACTTTCAGATTCTTGATGCTTACGTTCAATGTACTGAATTACACCTTCGAAGCCCGTTGAATATGTACGTTGGCGTCCATAGCGATTTTTGTACTTGACTTGAACCTCGTGATCATTGCCATGTAAGAGTGCATTACGAGCCTTGACCGGAAGTTTTTTCCACGGTACATCGAGCGCAAACTCCAGTTCTTTGGAAAGTCCCTTAGTCAGCCTGAAGAAGTAATCGAAAATGTGTCCAGATGCCCAGGGGTCGATTGCTCCCTCTTCGAGAGTCAAATCTGGATTTGGGATGACTAAGTCAATGTCAACTTCCATTTTGTTACCAAGGCCCGCACATTCTGGACACGCGCCAAATGGTGAGTTAAAGGAAAACGATCTCGGTTCTAATTCTTCGAATTGGTTACCATCAAACAAACAAACTAGATGCTCACTAAACATTCGTTCCCGCTCGGGATCATCCTCGGGTAAGTCAACGAATTCAAGGGTGACTAAACCGCTAGAAAGCCGAAGTGCAGTTTCAACGCTGTCGGTTAATCTGCGAACTGCGTCAGGCTTTACAGCAAGACGATCAACAACTACTTCGATAGTGTGTTTTTCTTGCTTCTTCAGTACTGGTGGTTCTTCTAATGGGTAAACGACTCCATCGATGCGAGCTCGTGCGAACCCCTGGGATTGCAAGCTGCGAAACAGTTCTGCATATTCACCTTTACGTTCACGCACGATCGGGGCAAGTAATTGAAACCTCGTACCCGTCTTGATCTCTAAAATCCGATCAACAATTTGTTGTGGTGACTGGCGAGCGATCGCCCTGCCACAATCAGGACAGTGCGGCCTGCCAGCGCGGGCAAAAAGCAACCGCAAATAATCGTAAACTTCGGTAATTGTGCCAACTGTTGATCTGGGATTACGGTTAGTGGATTTTTGATCGATTGAAACTGCTGGCGAAAGTCCTTCAATGAAGTCAACGTCAGGCTTATCCATCTGCCCAAGGAACTGCCGAGCGTAAGCTGAAAGAGATTCAACATAACGTCGCTGCCCTTCGGCAAAGATGGTGTCAAAAGCCAAGGACGACTTTCCCGAGCCCGAAAGACCGGTAAAGACAATTAGGGCGTCTCGGGGCAAGTCAATGTTTATGTCTTTGAGGTTGTGCTCTCTTGCGCCACGGACAATTAGCTGATCAACCACGCCTCTATGCTAGTTGCCCGACTCCTTAGGCGCATCGGTAAGCCTTCCAGCATGTGCCTGTGCAGCGGAGTCTCTGTGAGATTTAAGTTTTCGAATCCTCGTCAGGTATGTGCTCAAGAGCCTCACTACGATGATCGATAGCTTCTGTAGATATGTGGGCAGCCTCAGATTGCAGCGCTAACGAAGGATTCCGTTTAACTGCAGCAAGACTCGTGATAACTGTCACGACCAAAGTAAGCAGGATAAACGTCAAAGATTGGGCAATCGTTACATGCGGTACCTCAATATCTGTGGTGCCATCAAGTGCCTCGAAAAATAGCTTTATGGCTATGAAACCCAAAATAATTGCGAGACCTCTTGCTAAGTAAATAATCTTTCCAAGCAAGCCATCTAGTAAGAAATAGAGTTGTCGTAATCCCATCAAGGCAAAGGCGTTTGCGGCAAAAACCAAATATGGTTCTTTAGTAAGGCCAAAAATTGCTGGGATGGAATCTAGCGCAAATAATAAGTCCGTGGTACCGACCGCCAGGATCACCAGAAATAGCGGAGTGATGTGCCGCTTACCCGAAATCTTTACCGTCGTCTTAGTGCCTGCATAATCTCTGGAAGTTGGGACATATTTCTCTACCCATCGGACCAGGCCATTTCCCTCAAGGTCTGGTTCCTTGCCATGAGATCGCCAAACCGAGATTGCGGTGTAAAGCAGAAAAGCTGAGAAGACAAAGAACGTGGCGGCGAATCTAGAAATTGCCGCCGCACCGACCACAATTAATACGCCGCGCAGAACAATGGCAAGGGCAACTCCGATTAGCAAAACCCTATGCTTAAGTCCCTCTGGTACCGCAAATGATGACATCAAAACTATAAAGACAAAAAGATTGTCGACTGACAAACTGTACTCGGTTATCCAGCCCGCTAGAAATTGTTGGCCATATTCCGCGCCAAAATAATTCCAAACAAAAGCTGCAAAAATTAGCGCACCAATAATGTATGCAACTACCCAACGTGCCGCTTGTTTAGGTCCAAACACATGTGGCCGGGCATCAACAACAACAAAATCCAAGATAAACGCTGCTGCCAAAATTCCAAGCGTGACAGCCCAGATTAACGCGGTAACTTCCATGACTTAATCTTACCTAAGCATGTCCGGCTAGTGTCATTTGCCGGAGCTCTTTCTTTAGTTCAGAAATCTCATCTCGCAGTCTTGCAGCTAATTCAAATTGCAGTTCACTGGCCGCTGTATGCATCTGTTCACTAAGTTGGTCAATTAAATCACCGAGGTCACGGGCTGGAATGCTTCGTAAATTCTGTCTAACTGATGTTGGAACTCGCATGCCAGATTTTTGATTGGCCATGAAATCCTCAGTGTCATCGTCTTCACGACTAATCAAGTCTGTGATGTCTGCGATCTTCTTGCGCAGCGGCTGTGGATCGAGTCCATGTAGCAAGTTATAAGCGACTTGCTTTTCCCGACGGCGATTTGTCTCATCAATTGCCACTCGCATTGAATCTGTGATTTTGTCGGCGTACATGTGAACTTCACCTGAGACATTTCGAGCCGCCCGACCAATTGTTTGAATCAAGCTTCGGTGACTCCGCAAGAAACCTTCTTTGTCTGCATCTAAAATTGAAACGAGTGAAACCTCAGGCAGGTCTAAACCTTCGCGAAGCAAATTGATGCCAATCAACACGTCGTACTCACCCAATCGCAATTCGCGAAGTAGTTCCACTCGGCGCAAGGTATCGATTTCCGAATGTAAATATCGGACTCGAATCCCCTGTTCCAGCAAATAATCAGTTAGATCTTCTGACATCTTTTTGGTCAGGGTTGTCACTAACACTCGAGTGCCATTACTAGCCCGAATTCGAATCTCATGAATTAGATCATCTATTTGACCCTTAGTCGGTTTAACTATGATCTCTGGATCTACTAAGCCAGTTGGACGAATAACTTGTTCAACCACATCGTCGTTCACGACGCCAAGTTCGTATTTGCCAGGTGTCGCGGAAAGGTAAACAGTTTGACCAACACGATCTAGAAATTCAGGCCATTTGAGCGGTCGGTTGTCCATTGCGCTCGGCAATCTAAAGCCATGTTCAACCAGGGTGCGCTTACGGGATGCGTCGCCTTCATACATCGCTCCGATTTGCGGAACTGTTACGTGACTTTCATCAATGACTAACAAGAAATCTTCTGGGAAATAATCGAGTAGGCAGTTCGGCGCTGAGCCAGCGTCACGACCGTCTATGTGCCGAGAATAATTCTCAATCCCTGAGCAAAACCCTAAATTTTGCATCATTTCTATGTCATACGATGTTCGCATCTTTAGTCGTTGAGCCTCTAGCAACTTTCCTTGAAGTTCCAATTCTGGAACCCGAATAGCAACTTCGGCTTCGATTGCGCTGATTGCTCGATTCATTCGCTCTGGTCCAGCCGCATAGTGTGATGCTGGAAAAATGTAGATCTCACTATCGTCTGTGAGAATCTCACCCGTTACCGGATGTAGCGACATTAGTCGCTCTACTTCGTCTCCAAACATTTCAATTCGCACTGGGTGTTCTTCATAAACTGGATAAACCTCGATTGTGTCGCCTCGAACTCGAAATGTGCCACGAGTAAATGCCACATCATTACGGTTGTACTGAATGCCAACCAATTGCCGTAACAATCCATCGCGATCTAAGGATTCCCCGACTTTCAATCGGATCATTCGATCGACATACTCCTGCGGAGTTCCCAGGCCATAGATACAGGAAACACTCGCAACAACAATTACGTCTCTGCGTGTTAGCAGACTGTTTGTTGCGCTGTGCCGCAATCTTTCAACTTCTTCGTTAACTGAGGAATCTTTTTCAATGAAAGTATCACTTTGCGGAATATAGGCTTCTGGCTGGTAATAGTCGTAATACGAGACAAAATATTCAACTGCGTTATTTGGAAGTAATTCTCTAAATTCATTCGCAAGTTGTGCTGCCAGTGTCTTATTAGGAGCTAGTACTAGTGTCGGGCGTTGCAGTTTCTCGATTAACCACGCAGTAGTGGCACTTTTTCCAGTACCAGTAGCGCCAAGAAGCACCACATTCTTTTCACCCGCCAAAATGCGACGTTCAATTTCGGCAATTGCCGCGGGTTGATCACCGGCTGGAACGTAATCACTAATTACTTCGAAGGGCGCTACGGTGCGCTCTAGATCAGTAGTCGGACGCGTCATTATCCAAGACTACGCGGAAATCTGAGTCCAGACCTTTTGCACTTCTTCCCGTAACTCCACCAAAGTGCTCGAGTTGTCAATTACATAATTTGCAATTTCTCGCCGTTGCTCATCTGTTGCCTGATTACTCATTCGCGCAATTATGTCGTTTTGCGCCAAACCACGAGCTAATAAGCGCTGGGTTCGCAAGGCCTCTGGAGCCAACACCACTATCACCTGATCAAATTGCTGTTGCAAGGACTTCTCTATCAGCAGTGGGGTATCATAAATAATTATTGCGCCCGCTGGTAACGACTCACGAATCTGTGCCACTTTATTGGCAACAGCTGGATGCACAATCTCTTCTAGTTCTTTGAGTTTGGTGGTATCCCCAAAAACTTTCCCTGCCAGAACAACTCGATCAATATTCCCGGAGGAATCCAAGATTTCCTCACCAAAGTTATTAACTACCGATTCATAGCCAACTTGACCTGGCTCAAGTACTTCTTTCGCAATCGCATCCGCATCAATGACGATCGCACCTAGATCAGCGAACATTCGGGCAGCAGTTGACTTTCCGCTACCTATTCCACCCGTTAGTCCTAGATACATATTTCTACTCTAACTTTTAAATCGTAAAAGATTTGCCTACCTGAATCTCAATCAAAGTTAGATAAAAAAATGGGCCCCTACTCGCGTAGTGGCCCATTTTGTATCAAGATCTATTCCGTTTTATCAACCAGTTCGCTTCGCAATGCTTGCAGCGCCGCATCGTCGGAAAGTGTTCCCTCTGATGTCGACTCACCTGAGTAGGAAGTTGGAATCTCAGCGTCCGCATTTGCGGCGGCATCTGCCTTCTTTGATTCTCCAACTGCTAGCTTATGAGCCTCCCACTTAGCGTGAGCCTGGGCATATTGAAGTTCCCAAGCAGCTTTCTTCTCTTCATTACCCGGTAACCATTCGTTGGTATCAGAGTCGAAGCCTTCTGGGTAGATGTAGTTTCCGTTTTCATCATATTGATTCATGCCATAAAGACCTGCGTCAAATGAGTCTGCCTCATCAACATCTACATCTTCATTCGCTTGACGAAGTGAAAGTGAAATACGGCGACGTTCCAAGTCGATGTCAATAACCTTTACGAAGGTTGAGTCACCAACTTGAACAACTTGCTCTGGGATTTCAACGTGACGACCCGCAAGTTCAGAAATGTGCACCAGACCCTCAATGCCATCACTTACTCGAACGAAAGCACCGAATGGAACTAGCTTGGTCACTTCGCCAGGAACAACTTGTCCCATGGTGTGAGTGCGAGCAAAGTGCTGCCATGGATCTTCTTGGGTTGACTTAAGCGAAAGCGAAACACGTTCGCGTTCAAAATCAACTTCCAAAACTTCTACCGTAACTTCTTGTCCAACTTCGACCACCTTGGATGGATGATCCACGTGTTCCCATGAAAGCTCAGATACGTGAACTAGTCCGTCCACGCCACCGAGATCAACGAAGGCTCCGAAGTTAACGATGCTGGAAACAACACCCTTTCGGATTTGTCCCTTTTCAAGTTCATTTAGGAAGCCATGACGAACCGCGCTTTGTGACTGTTCAAGATATGCCCGACGCGAAAGCACAACATTGTTGCGATTCTTATCAAGTTCAATAATTTTGGCTTCAATTTGCTTGCCAATGTATGGCGCTAGGTCGCGAACACGTCGCATTTCAACTAACGAAGCTGGCAAGAATCCACGAAGACCAATGTCCATGATTAAGCCGCCCTTGACGACCTCGATAACAGTTCCAGTAACGATGCCATCTTCTTCTTTGATCTTTTCGATAGATCCCCAGGCGCGTTCGTACTGTGCGCGTTTCTTGGAAAGAATTAATTGACCTTCTTTATCTTCCTTCTGCAAAACAAGTGCTTCGATTACTTCACCAACAGTTACAACTTCGTTTGGATCAATATCGTGCTTGATGCTCAATTCGCGGGATGGAATTATGCCTTCGGTCTTGTAGCCGATGTCGACGAGTACTTCGTCTCGACTTACTTTTACAACAATGCCTTCGACGATGTCTCCGTCGTTAAATGGCTTTATGGTGGCGTCAACGGCGGCCATGAATTCTTCGGCTGATGCGAAATCGTCAACGGTTATGGAGCTGGTCTTGTCAGAAGTGACAGTCATTAAGTTATTGCCTCGATGCGGATAGAAATAGTAAGAATGTTGCATTCTTTCCTTGCGGATCCTGCGGAACTAGGTCTGTCCTTGGGCAAATAGCAACCTTCTAAGGATAGGCACCCACTTGTGCTGGGTCAAAACCGCAATCCAACAATATTTGGACTGGATTTTAGGCACTCGCCGGACTTCCCAAGCACGGACCTAAATCAATGTCCAGCAGCTGCCCAAGAAGTACCAATTCCAGTGGAAACATCCATTGGAACCTGCAAGTTCCCCACGCTTTGCATGTTGGTAACCACAAGCGCTGTTACTGCATCGAGTTCACCGGGGGCAATTTCGACAACTAATTCATCGTGCACCTGAAGCAACAATCTCGATTTCACGTCAGCCTTCTTAAGCGCAGCTGCGACTCGAATCATCGCTACTTTTACCAGATCGGCTGCTGAACCCTGGATTGGAGCATTAAGTGCCATCCGCTCTGCCATGTCTCGAAGTTGCCGATTCTCGCTATTGAGATCTGGCAAGTATCTCCGGCGGCCCATTATCGATTCCGTGTATCCCAATTTACGAGCCTCAACAACGACATTAGATAAGTAATCTCGCACCCCACCAAAGCGTTCAAAGTAAGTATTCATTAAGCCTTTAGCTTGATCGTTGCCAATGCCTAATTGTTGGGCGAGCCCATATGCCGATAGTCCGTATGCAAGTCCATAGGACATTGCCTTAATCTGACGCCTCATGTCTGCATCAACTGCCTCGGGTGGCACCCCAAAAACTTGTGAGCCAACCGTGGTGTGCAAATCTTCACCTGTTTTTAAGGCTGCGATTAAACCTGGGTCATTTGATAAATGCGCCATCACGCGAAGCTCAATCTGACTGTAATCCGCAGTCAGTAAGGTTTCATATCCTTTGCCAACTACGAAACTGCCACGGATAGCGAAACCTTCTGCGGTTCTAATTGGAATGTTCTGTAAGTTTGGCTCAGTGCTTGATAACCGACCAGTTGCGGCCACCATCTGATTAAAGCTGGTGTGAATTCGACCATCAGGTGCCACAGAACTGAGCAGTCCAGTTACGGTCTGTTTCAATTTACTAACTTCGCGGTACCGCAATAGTGCAGTTAAAAGTTCATCGTCTGGAAACTTTGCAAGTAATCCCTGTAATGATTCCGCATCGGTTGTGTACCCAGTTTTAATTTTTTTAGTTTTTGGCAGACCACGCTCTTCAAAAAGTACTTCTTGAAGTTGTTTTGGGGAGCCAAGATTAAACTCGTGGCCCACCGTGTCATGCGCTTGCTTTACAGCTGCTGCGCTGTCACCTTCAAAGTTTTCTTCCAGTTTTTTAAGCGCCTTAACATCTACCGCTATGCCGAAGTTTTCCATCTGAGCGAGAATGGAAATCAGTGGCAACTCAACATCTCTAAATAACTCGCTGCCACCGCGGTTGATCAATTCGGCTCCCAAGAACTCACTCAAATCCAAGGTCGCCCGAGCCGCCAGAGCAAGTTCTTGACCTGAAACTTCAGTGGATCCATCCAGGGATAACTGGGCACTTGGAGTGGCTGTTGACTCATCCAATGACTTGTTTAAATAGCGTTGGGCTAAATCTGAAAGGCCAAAGTTTCGCCCTCCTGGTGACACCACATATGAAGCAATAGCAGTGTCAAAAATTAATCCATTAAAGCCAAAGCCTGCTGCTGCGAAAGCTAGCATTGGACCCTTGGCATCATGAGTAATCTTTGGGCTCTCACTTTCTAGCCAAGCAAGCAAAGGTTTGCCACCATCAGCCACAGTGCACCAAACACTTGCACCGCTATTGGCGACTAATGCGATCGCCTCCAAAGTGCCAGTGCCGCTACCCCAATTTCCGGCAACGCTAAAAGCAATGTTTTGCTCCGCGTGGCTTTTCAGCCAGGTGGCAAGCGCGTCAGCTTTAACCTGCTGGGTAACTACTTCAAAACCAACATCTGAATTTGAATCAGAAGTAGCAGGCGCATCAACTTTTGCGTTCTTGCTTGGCTTTGCAGGCGCGCTCGAAGTTACTGGCGAATTTGTGGAAGCTGGCCAGGCTGCGAACAATCTTGGACGAAGCGCCGAAAATTCCAGTGCATCTAGTACTGCGTGCACCACACTCGCGTCATATTCTCGCTTTGCATAAGATGCAATGTTTGTATCAACAGGAGCATTCTCGACGAGTCGGTTTAACTCATAATTAAGTTCGACTTGCGCTAAGTTTGCCCGCAGCGCTTCCCCAACTTTGCCACCGATTGAATCCGCGATTGCAAGTATGTTTTCTAACTCGCCGTACTCAGCAATCCACTTTGCTGCGGTTTTAGGACCAACACCCGGTACGCCTGGCAAGTTATCGCTTGTTTCACCTACTAGTGCGGCAAGTGTCCGGTATTGAACTGGTGTGACTCCATATTTTTCAAAAACGGAGTCAGGTGTCATAAGCACTAAATCAGACATGCCTTTTCGGGGATAAAGAATTGTTACCCGCTCATCAACCAACTGAAATGAATCTCTATCGCCACTGATTATGCTCACTGGAAAGTCACATGCTTTTGCAAGTGTTGCCAAAATGTCATCCGCTTCAAAACCATCGGCTTCAACAACGCAGATATTTAACGACTCCAATACCTGCTTAATCAAATCAACTTGACCCTTGAATTCAGGTGGTGTTTTTGCTCGAGTTGCTTTGTATTCAGGATATTTTTCACTTCGGAATGTTTTTCGCGAAACATCAAATGCCACCACTAAATGGCTGGGTTTACGATCCTTTAGGACATTGACCAACATTGACACAAAACCGTAAACCGCATTGGTGTGCTGGCCCGAACTTGTGGCAAAATTTTCGACAGGCAGACCGTGAAACGCCCGATAGGCAAGCGAGTGACCATCCAAGATGAGAAACTCAGGGGTAGCATTCACATCTTGATCCTAGAGGGGTACCACTTGAGTCAGAGCCAAGACAACCAGGCGCAGCACGTGCAGGTCGGCGCCATGGCCGAGCGCATGGGAATTTCTATCAGTTTCGCCACAGCTGCGAAGGTCGTAGGTCACATGCCAGTGGAGGGAAACACCCAGCCGTTTGGATTATTAAATGGTGGCGCGTCTATGGCAATGGCAGAGACCCTTGGCTCGGTGGGTGCCCATCTGCACGCTGGTCCGACCCGAAGTGTTGTGGGAATCGATATAAATGGCACGCACCATAGGAGCGCAACATCGGGAATCGTTACTGGCACAGCGACTCCCCTAAGTCTGGGCCGAACTATTGCCGTATATGAAATTGTGGTGACAGATGAGCGGGATAAGCGACTTTGTACTGCACGGCTAACTTGCTTATTGCGAGATTTACCTTAATTCTTTAAATCCCCCACTTGTAAAAATTTCCTGAAAGGCTATTGGCATGTTCATTGGGTCTGGCACATTAATAAATGTCATCGCGGTTTTAATTGGTTCCACCATTGGCGTCTTTATTGCGCACCGATTAAATGAAAAAATCCGTGATGTTGTAACTGATGGCCTTGGATTAGCCACTGGAATGATCGCAGTGCTGACTACCGCCGCCATAACCAATCCCCTGCTTACTCAAACTCTTGGCTCAGGTAGGCCCGTGCTTATTGTGCTCGCCAGCGTTGTTGTCGGCGGCATACTTGGCACTTTGCTGCGAATCGAAGAACGACTAGAGATTTATGGTGACCGACTAAAGGCGAGATTTTCTGGCGAGGATGGCTCACGCTTCACTGAAGGATTTGTCGCAGCTTCGTTGCTTTTTTGTGTGGGAGCGATGGCGGTACTAGGTCCAATAACTGATGGACTTGGCGGAGGAAATGAAATCTTGGTTTTGAAATCCACACTGGACTTCTTTGCCTCAATAGCGTTTGCTTCGGTATTTGGTTGGGGAGTCGCTGCATCCGCGCTGACAATCTTGCTGTTTCAAGGCAGCCTGACGCTACTTGGATATGCTCTTGGAAACTTCATGTCAGAAGTTCAAGTACTAATGCTCACTGCAACTGGTGGGCTCTTACTTCTTGCAATTTCCCTGCGATTGTTAAACCTTAAGCAAATACCAGTGGGAAATATGTTGCCCGCCCTAGTTATCGCTCCGCTTTTAGCTGCTGTCTTTTCCTAGTTCTTGCCGGAACAAAAAATAACCCCAACTCTTTTGAGTTGGGGTTATTTTTTGTTCTTAATTAACCGCCTAGGTAAGCCTTCGCGATTGCCGGATCGTTAGCAAGCTTGGAGCCATCACCCTCTAGCTTGAGGTGACCTGATTCCAAAACATACGCATAATCTGCAATTCGAAGGGCCGCTAAAGCATTTTGCTCAACCAACAGAATCGTTACACCAGACTTACGAATTGTCTCAATTGTTTCAAAAATCAAATCAACTAGAACTGGCGCAAGACCCATCGATGGCTCGTCCATGATCAGAAGCTTTGGTTCCCCCATGAGGGCGCGACCAACAGCAAGCATCTGCTGCTCGCCACCAGACATGGTTCCCGCTTTTTGAGTAATGCGTTCCCGCAAACGTGGGAAGAGTTCCAGAACCCGCTCTCGGCTCTCTTTTACAGCAGCCGAGTCTTTGCGAAGGTAAGCTCCGAGATCCAAATTCTCATCAACCGTCATTCGAGGGAAGATACGACGCCCTTCTGGCGAGTGACAAATACCCTTTGCGACGATCTCGTGGCCTGGCATTCCGTCAATCTTTTCCCCGCGAAATTCTATGCTGCCTGTCTTTGGATGCATGAGACCGCTGATGGTTCGCAATGTCGTTGACTTACCAGCCCCATTGGAGCCGATAAGTGAAACGATTTCACCCTCGCGTACTTCAAAGGAAATACCCTTGACAGCTGTGACTGCGCCATAACCGACAGTTATGTCACTTACTTTTAGTATTACAGGTGTTTTTAAACGTGCCATTATTTGCTAGCCTCCGAACCGCTCTTGCCTAGGTAGGCTTCAATAACTCGTGGATTTGATCTAATTTCTGCAGGAGTTCCCTCAGCGATTTTTTGTCCCTGATCAAGAACAGTAATCCGCTCGGATACTTGCATAACAACGCTCATGTCATGTTCGATGAGCAAAATACTGATGCCTTTGTCTTCCTTTAACTTTCGAACGAACGAAACGAAAGTAGCTGACTCATTTGGATTCATACCTGCAGTTGGCTCATCCAAAAGCAAAACACTTGGACGAAGTGCTAGTGCACGAGCGACTTCTAAACGCCTTTGGTCACCGTAAGAAAGGTTGCGCGCATACTCGTGAGTTGTGTAACCAATTCCCACGTAATCCAGAAGCTCTTGCGCAAATCTGCGTGCCTCTTCCTCTTCGGCACGCTGCTTCTTAGTGCGTAAAATCGTGGCGAATACTCCTGCGCTCATATGTGAGTGCATGGCTACCATGACATTTTCTTGCGCAGTCATTAATCCGAATAACCGGATGTTTTGGAAAGTACGCGCCATGCCACTCTGGGCAATTTTGTGAACGTGGTCACCCGTAATCTCCTTGTTTTCAAAGATTACGGCGCCACTTGTCGGCTTGTAAAGACCGGTGAGTACGTTGAAGAATGTGGTTTTCCCCGCTCCGTTAGGACCAATCAACGAGACGATTGATCCTTGTGGAATTGTGAACGACACATCGTCAACTGCGACTAGTCCGCCAAACTCGACACGAATGTCTTGCGCATCTAATACTGCTGTGCTACTTAAGCTCATGCTTAATGGCTCCCAATCTTTGTGTCGTCAGTGACCTTTTCTAGATCTTCGAGTTTTTCTTCATTCATAACCATTCGCATTCGAGCTTCCGGCAAGAAACCCTCACGACGGAAAAGCATCATTAATACCAGTAGCAAACCGAATAGCAAGAACTGGTATGAAGGGAAATTGAATTTTGTATCGAAGGTGTTGTTAATCAATTGGCCTACTTGCACAAGTCCTACTGAGTTAACCCATGCCAACAGGGTAGCGCCCACTACAACACCCCAAACGTTACCCATACCACCGAGAACTACCATGGCCAAGATAATGATCGAGATAACGAAGTTGAAACGATCGGCGTAAACGCCGCCCACCAAGATCGCAAACCCGACGCCGCCAATTCCACCGCCAACTGCTCCGATTGCGTATGACGAGAACTTGGTGCGCCATAACGGAACACCCATCATGCTGGCGGCGAGTTCGTCTTCACGAATTGCCAACCAAGCTCGGCCTAGACGACCATCGCGAAGCCGAATCGAGAAAAAGATCATTGCCCCAGCCATCAAGGAAACCATCAAGAATTTCTGAGGAAGTGCAAATGTTCCCATTACATAACCGAAAATATTTGGTTGATCCAAACCACCGATACCTTGGGCACCGTTTGTTACGTTGAGCCCGAAAATGTTCGAGCCATTGAGCATGAACTGCGGAATGATCTCTCCGAAACCAAGCGTAACCAAAGCTAAATAGTCGCTCTTTAGGCGCAGCGTTGGCCCGCCAATGATGACGCCCCAAATCGCAGTAAACACCCCACCAAGTATCAGAACTAAGAAAACATGGAAATGAATACCTTGGTCAAAGCCTACGCGGGCATTACCAAAAAAATTGACTTGAAACTGACTTAAAAACGGTGACATTAACCAACCGGCAACGTAACCGCCGAGCGCCCAAAAGGCAACATAACCGAGGTCGAGCAATCCGGCGTATCCAACAATGATGTTGAGTCCTAGCGCCATCAAGATCCAAATCATAATTTCAGCAAGTGAGTTCAAGGAAAACCAAGCATTAAAAAATCTTTGCACTTGCGTATTGGAATTAGGTAAAACAAATACGTTAAGTAGGAAGATAACTCCAACAACTGTGCTGAAGCCAATTGCCCACTTCTTGTTGTTGACGCCTGCTGCATGATGAGCCGGTTGTAAGTTTGTCATGTTAAACCTTTTCCTGTGAAGACTGACCCAAGAGGCCACCGGGACGGTAAACCATTAAGAGAATCAAGATTGTAAAAACCATAGTTTGCGACCAACGTTGCCCTAGTCCAACTGCCAAACCATCGTTAAATGCCTGGATTAGCCCAACTAGTAGTCCACCAAGGACCGCGCCATAAAGATTACCAACTCCGCCAAGAACCGCCGAGGTGAATGCAATCAAGCCAAGCTGGAATCCTAAGTTGTAGGAAACGGTACCGATAGTTTGCGCCCACATAATTCCAGCAGCGCCTGCTGCGGCGCCCGCGATAGCAAATGTGAAAGAAATAGTTTGATTCACATTAATTCCCATTAATCGTGAAGCATCTTTGTCTTGTGCGGTGGCACGCATAGCACGCCCACGTCGAGTTTTATCAACGACGAATGCGAAAAGAATCAAAATTGGAATGGTTACTGCGAAAATCACAAGCGTCTTGAATGCTATTTCAATTCCACCGAACTGATACCTGGTGGCAGGTAGCACGGTATTAACATTTACCGGTACGGAGCCGACCCACTTTAGACCCATCCACTGCAGAACGAATGACATTCCAACGGCAGTAATCAACGGTGCTAATCTAGGCGCATTACGTAATCGTCGGTATGCGACTCGCTCAATTGTCACATTTACAATCGCTCCAAAAGTCATGGTCAACAATAGGACTATCAGTAGCAGCGCGAAGTTTTTTGTACTTGGCGCTTTAGCGCCAAACAACTCTGTCAAAATCGCAAAACTAAATACTGAGCAAAGCATGAACAAGTCACCATGCGCAAAATTGATTAACTCGATGATTCCGTATACCAGGGTGTAACCCAGTGCAATCAAAGCGTAGAGCAAGCCATTATTAATTCCGTTTATGGAAACTTGGATGAAAGCGCGCGGATCATTAACGAGGTTAAAGCCCAGCCAGTAAACAACTACTGCGATCACCATGTACATCGAAATTTTTAACAAAATCTCGGAAGTGTTAAATTTTCTTTTTCGGGCTATGCCTGATGCCACCGTAGTCATCTACTAGATCTCCTATTGATTGGTACTGAAATGTCGGCTAATTATCACTTTATTAAACACTATATTTTGAAAAATGCTGATGTAATTAAGGAAATGGGTGGGATTGGTTCACCAATCCCACCCAAACCTTTGCTACGTCAAATTAACGCAACCGTTAGGGGTATTAACTGATGTCAATTGTACGGATGTCAGTTTCTACTCCACCAGTCATTTGCTGCAGTGTCATGGTAACTGTATCTACGTCACCAGTTTCTGTGCTTAAGCAGAAGCCCATACCAGATACTGATTCTTCAGCAGTTAGACAGATCTGCTCGCCAGCAAATACTGCATCAAGGACACCCTTACGGGTACCATCTGATGCTGCAATTGCCTTCATGATTACCTGCATCGCTACGCCACCGTAAACAGCGTATGAGCTATTTGGCTCATAGCCGTACTTTGTTACGTATGCATCGATGAACGCAGCAGCCTGGCCGCCGCCCTTTTTGATGCCATCAAGTGACTTACCAGCAAATGTCATCCATAGACCTTCAGCTTCTGGCATTTCGCGCAGTACTGGGTAGCCGGAGAAACCGTCTGGAGCCATTGATGGGAATACAGTGTTGTCGCCAAGAACTGCAGTCTTATCCTTCACTAGCTGAACACCATTGTTATCAAAGATGCCTGCGTAGTAAACGATGTCAGCGCCCTGTCCCTTTACTTTTTCAAAAGTAGAGGTGTTGATTGAGCCAGCCTTGATGTCCCAACCACTGCGAAGTACTGTTCCACCTAGCTTGGTGAACTCAGCTTCAACAGCGTCGGCTAGACCGATACCGTATGCCTGGGTGTCATCAAGAAGTGCAAGAGTGCGCTTGCCTAGCTCGTTGTACATGTACTGAGCTGCAGCTGTTCCCTGGAAACCATCGTGTGCAATTACGCGAGCGTAACTGCGAGCACCACTTGGGTAATAAAGTGCTGGTTCGCCAGCATCCCATGTGATGGTTAGACCTGGGTAAGTGTTTGCGTGAGAAACCATTAATAGGCCAGCTTCGTTAGCAACTGGAAGAATGATCTTTGCACAACCGGAGTTGTATGTTCCCATGATCGCAACTTCGTTTGCATTTGCTACGTGATCCTGTGCATTCTTCGCACAAGCTGCATCGTCCCAAGCACCCTTAGCTGCTGTTGAGTCATCATATTCCTTGACTTCTACTGTGTAGTCTCCTGCTTTGCCACCGGCTTGTTCAAGAACAAGTGCGATAACTTCGTTTGTTGACTTGCTGGCATCAGCTGAAGCACCCTGAAGTGGAAGGTCAGTACCTACTACAAGTACATCGCTACCAGCAGAATCACTGCCACCGCTGCAAGCAGCAAGTGCAAGTGCGCCAGCAATAGCTAGAGCACCAATTTTGATCGGCTTGATCATTTATATTTCCTCTCGTTGTCCCGACGAATTCTTTTCGGGCGACTCTTAAAATAACGCACAAACTTGGGTTATTTCACCCAAAACGCGACGATAGCGGTAGGAGTTACGGGTTTGTTACCTTAAAAAAATGGACTATCGTCCCAAGTTGACTAACTGGCGGACTTACCGTCGTCGTTTTTCCCGAATTCGAAGGTTAATTACTATCGGAGAGCCAATAAAGCCAAATTCTTCTCGGAACCGTCGTTCTACGAATCGGCGGTAACCAGCTTCCAGAAAACCTGAAGTAAAGAGGACAAAAACCGGTGGCGAGACGCTGGCTTGGGTGCCGAACATGATTTTTGGCTGTTTGCCGCTGCGAACTGGGTGCGGGTGACTTGCCACAATCTGCGCCAAGAATGCATTCATTCGACCAGTTGGCACCCGAGTCTCCCAGCCTGCAATCGCAGATTTCAAGGCGGGAACTAATCGATCTTTATGCCACCCAGTTTGAGCGCTGAAGTTGATTCGCGGGGCCCAAGCAACTTGAACTAAATCACGTTCAATTTCGCGCTCCAAGTAAAAGCGTCGTTCCTCATCAACTAGATCCCATTTATTAAATGCAATGACAAGTGCCCGGCCAGATTCCACAACCATGGAAATAATTCGCAAATCTTGTTCTGTCATTGGCGCACTTGCATCCAACAGCACAACGGCTACATCGGCTTTATCAAGAGCTGATTTAGTTCGCAGTGTGGCGAAGTATTCGTGGCCTGAGGCGTTCTTAGATTTACGTCTAATTCCTGCGGTATCTACCAAGATCCATTCTTCGCCATCCAACATAACTAGTTCGTCTACTGGGTCCACGGTAGTGCCCGCAACGCTATCTACTACTGCGCGTTTTTCGCCAGTTAACGCATTTAGCAAACTTGATTTTCCAACGTTTGGTTTACCAAGGAGCGCCACCCGATGTGGTCCCCGTGGCCTGGCCAAACCCGATCCGTCTTCTGGAAATGCAGCCAACACAACATCGAGTAGATCGCCGCTGCCACGTCCGTGTAATGCTGAAACCGTGTATGGCTCGCCTAGGCCAAGTGACCAAAGCCGAGTTGCTTCAAGTTCGGCGCGCTCATCATCAACTTTGTTAGCAACTAAAATTACGGGTACTTTTGCCTGTCTTAGCACTCGCACAATTTGTTCGTCAGCATCGGTGGCGCCAACTGTTGCATCTACGACAAAAACCACGACATCACTTTGGTTAATTGCTGCTTCAGCTTGCGCAGAAACCTGTGCACTCATTCCAATTGCGTCGTATTCCCAGCCACCCGTATCAACAACTATGAACGGTACGCCGCTCCATTCGGTTTCGTAACGAACCCGATCGCGTGTGACACCAGGTGTGTCTTCGACAACGGCCTCGCGCCGCCCGATGATTCGATTAACCAGAGTGGACTTACCAACGTTTGGTCGCCCTACTACGGCAACAATTGGGAGTGCTCCCTTGTCTTCAAATATTTCGTCTATCTCATCGATTGGAATTCCAATTTGATCCAACAACGCTGCATATTCTGACTCACTTAAATCTTCCCAGCGCTCCGGAATTTCTATGGTGTCGTCTAGTTCAACAACGTCGCCAGCAATGTCGTAAATAATCGTCTCGGCATTCGGGTCCAACGAATTATCCATAGGAAGCCCGCGCCAAATCGAGCACTTGATTAATTACTTCCCTAAGTTCCATATGGGTAGTGTCGATAACTGTCGCGTCTTTGGCTATTTCAAGTGGTGACATGGCTCGCGTGGAATCTGCATGATCCCGCTTTTCCATACTCAAATTCGTATCGCTCATATTTGCGCCCACTTCTTTGGCGCGGCGCGCTGCCCGTGCTTTTGGATCAGCAGTTATAAATATCTTGATAGGTGCATCGGGCAAAACAACTGCGCAAATGTCGCGACCTTCGACCACAATCCCCGAATGTGATCGGGCAACTATCTCGCGCTGCAGCGCAACCATCAGCGTTCTCACTTGCGGCACGGCGCTAACGGCGCTCACTGCTTGCGTGACTGCTTCGCCACGAATCGGCTCCGAAACATCTACGTCGCCAACCTTGATGCCAGGTTCTGCTGGATCGGTACTTGGCAGCACCTCGGCAGCATTAACTTGTTGCGCAATTTCTGCGGCATTGAGCGGGTCAATGCCTTTACTTTGCACAAACCACGTAACTGCGCGATACATGCTGCCAGTATCTAGATACTCCAGGCCAAGTTCTGTGGCAACAGCCCTGCAAACACTTGATTTTCCTGCTCCACTAGGGCCATCTACGGCAATTACTAGTGGTTTGGACATAGATACAGTCTAACTGCGCAAGCACCTAGCCAATTACGACGAAATTGGCGCTTTCTAGTACCGACAGCAAAGTTGCTTTCGTGGCAAGTGAAACAGTTAGTTCAACTAAGCCAGTTGGCTTACCAAGTGAGTGATCAATGCGAACATCTTCCAAATTGACTTGCGCCTTAGCAGCCTCGATGAAAACCCGTGCTAACTCACCTGGCTTGTCGTCGAGTCGGACCGCGATAGTTGTCGTATTTTGATTTGTGCCACCATGTTTACCTGGTAAACGATCTCTGCCCTGTGCGCCTCGAATGAGTTTTGCAGTGACCTTCGCATCCTCGCCCGCCGTTAATGCCGCAGCAAAATCTAACAAGCTATTTGCCACGTTAGTTACTCGCGCTGCGATGTAGTTTGAATTCTCACTAAGGATGTCAGTCCACAACAGAGCATCTGAACCTGCGATTCGAATCGTGTCTCGAATACCTTGACCCGCTAATTCGATTTGTGAGGGGTCAGCATCTAACAACTCACCAGCCAGAACTGAGGCCACCACTTGTGGTGTGTGTGAGATTAGTGCAACAGCTTGATCATGTTCCTCGTTTGTTCGAAGAATTACGAATGCACCAAGGGACTCAACGAGTTGCCGAACAGTAGAAAGTGCAGGTTCGGTAGTCTCCGAATTAGTTGTAAGTACCCAGGATCGATCTAAAAACAAGTTGCCCTTGGCGCCCTGCGCGCCAGATACCTCTCGCCCTGCCATTGGGTGGCCACCCACTAGCCGACCCCAGTGTGTGAAACCCAATTTTTTAAGTTCTGTGAAAATGGAAACCTTCACACTTGCAACGTCAGTAATTACTGCTGTTGGGTGCTGGGCAGCACAATCAAAAATTACTTTGGCAACATTTGCTGGTGGCGTGGCAACAATTACCAGCGAAATCAGTTGATCTTTATATGCAGGCGCGCCGCTGACTTTGACTGCTGAATCCAAGGCGCTGGAATCAATATCCGCAAGGAAAACTTCTCGCCCTTGCGCTGTTAATCCTAATGCGATTGAAGTACCAATTAATCCCGTGCCAACAACAAGTACCGACATTATTACTGCGCTATGTCTTTGCGAAGCGCCTCAGCGCCACGCAAGTACACATGTTTAATTTCACTGCGTGGGGTATCAGTTTGCACGTGAAGCATTACTCTGATGACTTTTTCCATCGCGCCAGCTATGTCAAGTTCTTGAGCGCACATCAGCGGGACATCAGCCAATCCAATTCCACGCGCCGCAGCGGCTGGAAATGCGCTGTGCAAGTCAGGAGTAGCGGTAAAAAAAATACTAACGAGCTCATCCAAACTGACTTCATTACGTACCAAAATCTCTGAAAGCAATTCCGTTACTGCATCAGCCATTTCTTGGGCATCATCTTGCACTAGGCAAGTGGCTCCTCGGATTGCTCGTAACTTCACAGGTCTAATCCTAGAGCCCAACGGCGTTATAAAGTTTCCCTAATTCTTTGTTCTCGAGCACGCGCAAGTTTCCGGACTTGAGATTTCCCAATGCAATGGGACCAATCTTTGTCCTAACAAGATCAACTACTGGGTATCCCATTGCATCAAAAAGTTTGCGCAAAATTCTATTGCGGCCCTCGTGTATGGAAATCTGAATTACCGTTTGATTCTTTCCAGTTTCAAAGATCTTGCAATCAGTTACTGCCACTGGCAATCCCTCAATTGGCACGCCGGCAATAATTCTTGAAATGTCCTCCTTGGTCACATGTCCTGTGAGTCGGGCTAGATATGTTTTCACAATTCCATGTGATGGATGGCCAAGACGCTGACTTAATTCACCGTCATTTGTTAATAACAAAAGTCCTTCAGTGTCTGCGTCAAGTCTTCCGACATGAAATAAACGTTGCTCAAACCCAGCTACTAAGTCGCCAACACACTCTCGATTGTGTTCATCGATCATTGTGGTTATAACGCCTCGGGGTTTGTTCAGCGCGACAACGATGTGTCCACTCGTCTGTGCGATTCTGACTCCGTCTACGTGAATGATGTCTATTTGCGGATCAACTCTCGTTCCAAGTTCATCGGCAATAACACCATTTACTGTGACGCGGCGTGCGGAAATAAACTCTTCGCATTTTCGTCTAGAGCCAAGTCCAGCACTTGCTAAAACTTTTTGTAGTCGTATCCCGGATTCAGTCATAGAAAATTTCTAGTTGTTAACTAAATCAAGAACTTCTTCAACATTGTCTGGCATAGGCAAATGAGCAGCAATAGGCGGAAGTTCCGCAAGCGTTTTTAGTCCCAGTCGTTCCAAAAAATAGCTCGTTGTGCGGTACAAGTGCGCACCAGTTTCATTGTCGTGTCCAGTTTCTTCGATCAAACCTCGAGTCACAAGAGTGCGAACTACGCCGTCAACATTTACACCACGAATCGCTGAAATTCTGGCACGGGTGACTGGTTGACGATATGCAACGACTGCAAGTGTCTCTAGTCCAGCTTGCGAAAGTCTGCCGTGTTGCCCGTCAAGAACAAAGCGCTCGACAACTTGGGCGCAATTGTCTCTAGTCCAGAATCTCCAACCACCTGCAAGTTCACGAAGGTCAAAACCGCGCTCTTGTACTGCGTATTCCTGCGCTAAGTCGTGCAAAGTTGTAACTACGTTTTCTTGCGGAGTTCGAGTCAATGTTGCCAATGTTGAAGACGTCATAGGTTCTTCTGCCACCATAAGTAACGCTTCCAGAGCAGCGCGCAATGATGGTGCGCCTAGTGAAACGCCGTCATCAGTTTCCATTTCTGTCGCAGATTCGCCGTCAATTAAATCAAGGCTTTCATCAGTCATCAGTGTTATCACCCATCTGCTCAGAGTCAGTGCGATCTTGATTCGCGTCTAACTGATTTCGAAATTCTTCAACTTCAGTGGTATCAAATTCATCAATTTTTCCAAGTGCCTCGATATCAGTCTCATCATCACCATTCCAGCGGACGTAAAGTTCTCCGAGCGGTGTTGGTTGATCAAAGGTTACGAGACCATCTCGATAAATTTCAAGTAGCGCGAGGAAACGTGCAACTATCAATAGCGTGGTATCGCAATCTCGAGTCAATTGCTTGAAGGAGGCTTGGCCAACACGTCGTAAACGCTCCATGATGATTGCTGCCTGTTCCCGGACTGAAACTCGGGCAGCGTGAATGTGTGCTTCTGAAATTACGTCAGGCAGCTTGGGCTCAAGTGCGCGAGCAGCAAGATTTGCAAAGTCATCAGCGCTCATACCAAGTTCTACTTCAGGCAAAAGTTTTGTAAATCTTTCATCTAACCCAACTGCGCGTGGATGCTGCCTATCCGCAGTTTCAATTCGGTTTTTGAAGTCTGCTGAAATCGCCTTGAAGGCACGATATTGGAGTAATCGTGCGAGTAACAAATCTCGCGCTTCTAAAATTGCAATGTCTTCTTCATCTTCTACTTCGCCACCTGGAATTAAACGTGCAGCTTTTAAATCGAGCAAAGTTGCAGCAATAACCAAAAATTCTGTGGCTTCATCTAGCGTCCATTCCTCACCACGGGCTTTTATGTAGCTAAGAAAATCATCAGTGACATGATGCAGGGACAAGGCCGTTACATCTAGGCGATGCTTAGCAATTAAGGAAAGCAGTACGTCGAATGGACCTGAAAATTCCTCAAGTGAAACTACAAATGACTCTGAAGTCTCTTCCGATGCAGTGGCACTAACTTCGGGCACGGCGGGCGCCATCACCATTACTTCGTAACCGAGCCTTGCAACTCAAGGCGCTCGACCAATTCCCATGCCAAGTTGCGATAATTTTGGGCAACTCCGGAGTTACGTAGTAAGCCTGGTAAAAAATGATCAGAGATGTTTTGCTCCTGTGGATTTGGAATGCTCACAATTATCCTTCCCAGCACAGGTTTCAAAGTTAAAGCGAGGTTTCTTCGGATCTAAGATTTTAACGCTGGGGAAGTTAAGACAACTTTAGGCTAAGCCCGTTAGCCTGCAAACACTGGGATCAAGTAAGTAAATTCAAACTAGTGTGGCGTAATTTGTCAGCCTTTGGCCCGAGGATGAGACGTAGCATAAACCTCACGAAGTTGATCTACTGTGACCATGGTGTAAATCTGCGTTGTAGTTACAGACGCATGTCCCAATAGCTCCTGAACCACGCGAACGTCTGCGCCATTTTCAAGGAGATGAGTCGCAAATGAGTGGCGCATTGTGTGCGGCGAAACCTTGTCGCCCAAGCCTGCCCTGGTTGCGGTTTCTTGCAATATCGTCCACGCACTTTGACGCGAAAGACGCCCACCTCGAGCATTCAAAAAAAGTGCCTGATCGCCCTTACCTTTTGCGGCCAAAACTGGTCTAGCTCGCACTAAATATCTATCCAAAGCAGCCAAAGCGTGGGAGCCAACTGGAACTAAACGCTCCTTGTCCCCTTTGCCACGTAAGCGCAGGATCGGAAACGCAGGGTTCAAATTTGATCCAGCAGCCAGGTCAAGATCAATTAGTTCTGAGATTCGGGCGCCCGTACCGTAAAGAAATTCCAGCAAAACTTGATCGCGCATAAGCAAAATTGGAAGGTCACCTTTGCTATTAACCCCAACTTGCGCCAGTAGTTTTTCGATATCTGCAAAACTCAAAGCCTTAGGTAGACGTTTAGATAAACCAGGTGGCTTCACTGCTCGCGCTGGATCGGTTGCAGTAATGCCCTCTTTAACCAAAAATGCATGCAGCCCCCGAACGGCAATTACCGTTCTAGCA